>Ga0070761_10000189_pt1 | contig 40653 bp, 39 predicted proteins | sample HubBroMetageREF1_FD_66724 | JGI IMG/M metagenome (GOLD analysis project Ga0070761, IMG submission 66724) | Reference soil microbial communities from the Hubbard Brook experimental Forest, New Hampshire, USA - Hubbard Brook CCASE Soil... | ecosystem: Environmental > Terrestrial > Soil >... | reverse complement strand
TAATTCGGGCCAATAAAAAAGCCGCTCTGCCGAGCGGCGCCACTTACAGATTTCCCTTGTGTCCCTCGGAGCGCGGCCTGAGCGAAGCCGAAGGGTCTCCGGTGATAAGCTCCTAGCTTTCGTGGCACTCCGCTGAGGACGGGACACCGAGCATATCCCCAACTAGATCGTCAGTCTGAATTACCCTGCGCTCTCAACGCGCGACTCCAGAAATCGCCGCACGCTCTCTACGTATACGTCCGCGAAGTCCACCACCGGCCTTCGCTTTTCGATCAGCGCCACGGCCGCCTCCAGTTCCCACTCCAGCGCACATAAGATCGCAAGAGTCATCATGGGAGCCCGGTGCACCCCCGCGGCGCAATGTACATAAAGCCGCGCCTCCGGGTCGTCCAGCGCTTCCAGCGCAAAATCAGTGCCGCGTTTGAACAGTTCCGGAGGCTTCGGTAAAAAATCGTCGTCGGTCGGATTCCACAGCACGCGGATTCCATACGGTTCCGCCAGCGGACGGTCGTCGAACTCGATTTGCATATTGACTACGTGGGTCATGCCGGCTTGCGCCAGTTCTTCCATGTTGCGGGCGTTCCATATCCCACCGCCCAGCGCAATTCGTTCCGTGACCCAGGACATATCCATGCTCTTTCCGTTCGCCTTCCCGACAATCCTCAATTTGCATTCGAGCTATTTTGATTCTACGTCACCTTCTCCGTCGTCCTCCCGCTTTGCATGGCAGGGAACTCTTCGCACAACCCTGGCTTCTCGATAATCGGTTTTATCGACCGATGCGTCCACAATCACGTTCGTAACCCGGTTTCGCGCGTCTTGGAGTTCGTCCAACTTCTTCGGGACCGGGAGTCGCTCTTTTCGGTGCCCGCGACCTTCGCGACCTGCTTCCTCGCCTTCGCCGTCTGCCACCCAAATAGAAAAAGGGCGCGATTTGCGTCGCGCCCTCTACATTTCTCGACTCTTAAGTTTAGGATATCAAATCAGAGGGGGGTGGTTGGACATATTTGCGATATTTATATTTAGCTTCTTTTGAGTTACTTACATCGAATTTGTAACTTTTACCCACTTGACAACTTTCTCGCCGCCTCGTCACCGGAGGTAGTTTATCCATCAACTCCGCCGCGAGCAGTACTTGCGACAATTGGTCGAGCGCGCCCGCTACCAACCGTCGAATTGTCTTAGGGTTATACCCGAGCAGCCGCGCAACGTCGTCCACCGTGTATTCCTCCAAAATATTCATGGCGAGCAGTTTTTTCCCAACTGTGCTTAACTTCTTGATCGCCTTCTCCATGTCGGTCACAAAGATGACGACGTCTTCAAAATTTCGCATCGTGTACGACGTGACACGTGTGCGGAAGAACTCCCTCCCCAGCAGCGATGGCAGCCTCCCTACCTCGACTGAGGCCCGGGCGTACCGCCGCAGTAGCGCCACCGTGCGCCTGCGATAAGGCGCCAGTTCCCTTTCCATTTCTCCATCGAGTACTGATGGCGGCAGTTCCGCCTGTCCCATCAGACTGCATGCACGTGTGTTCGTCGCCCGTGTGGCTGTAGTTCGTGTATTTGTCATGCCCACACCTCCGTTGCGGCGACGCCTTGCAAGCAATCAATTCTGGCGGAACTATGGAGATCGTCTCTTTGAAGGTCACTTCCCTGCCCACGCCGTTTGTGTCGCCGCGTTTTGCAGGGTGGCGCGTCTCCGGGGTTCGGCCTTGCTTCTAGACGCACACGGCAACTCGCGCAGTACACCCCGTCTGTTCCCTGCGGACGCAGCCACAATCCCCCACACCGTTCGCAATACTTCAGTTCGACTCGGATTTCTTGGCCTTCCATTTTGTCTATGAAGTTCATGACGCCCCTTTGTATGAAGTGAAAGTCTGAGATGAAAATGGTTCTAAACAAGAAAAGCCCCGGTACCGATTTCTCGGCCCAGGGCTCGTTTCTTTTACGATGACCTGTAATGCTATTTAGTTAGGATTTAGCAGTTATTGCAGCCTGGCGGTCACTCCGGACTCTGGTTGCCGGAAATAACCCTCCTCATAGCCGGATTTGAGCACTTGCCCGTTCTGTAGAAGCAGGCTCAAACGCCCATTAAAGTGAATCGCTTGTAGCAAACGCTGCGTGGCGGCCGAGAGTAGTTCCGCCGACCGCACCTTGCGGCGGAACTCTCCAAAGCTTCTTTCTTCGTTCTCGTGCGGCTGCACTTCCATCATGGCGGACAACCTTTCTTGCAATATAGATATATTGTTAGACATATAATGCAGGTAATCATATAGCCGATAATTTACTAAGTCAAGCATATGATTATGCATTATGCATCTACGAAAGTGGGCAGTACTTTAGGAGTATATTTACGGTCGGCAAACCGGAGTGTTGTTATTATTTAAAAGTGCGCCGTGCAGGATTCGTTCCGATTACTCATAGTAACATCAAACAACGGAATATTAGCCTCAACTCTATCGACATACCTTTGCTGACATATCGAGTGACTAATGCAATCGCGACAACCTGCAATCCGACATAGACTACTGCCAAATACGGATTGGTTGTGCTTTACACAGACATCTATTTGGAAGTAGAAGGTTCTTCTTAGGTGGACGATTGGTGAAAGACCTACCATCTGACAGGCACGCCTGAGTTGCGCCTCGAACCCCGAGAGGTCTCGCCGTCGATGTTCGACCGGCACATCAGTAAATGGCAGTATCACGGCGAACATCCCCATCACTGCGGTAGGGCTGCATCCGCGGTCGAGGCATTCACGGCAAAGTAAATGGCAACGGAACCGATTGACAGTTCACTACAACGACGGGGTCGGTTACGCTGGATAAATTGTGAGCAATACAATAGTCTCGGAGAGCAATCTTGCACTTAAGACCTCATGACCTGGTAAGCCTTTGTTCTTATTCTGGCAACTGCATATTACGATCCACAGAAAAACGGAATCAACTTTCCGGCAGGAATTCTGCAGCCGCCGCTGTTCGGCGCACTTTCCGCGGCGGTTTTATCCATACCGGTTGCGTGTCAGAGCATCGCTTTATCGACACCGCGAGTTCCTCGGAATCAAACGCTCCATTAGGGGCCGAACCTTTAACTTCGCTAGCCGCGCTCAAAAGCGTGTTTTTCTTCCAACTGCTGACGAGCCGCGGCCATCTCGGATTCGAAGCGATCTTTTTGATCCATCAGTAGGGGGAGCGCGGTGGCGTAGCGCCGGGCCATGGTGAAGAGTCCCTGTCGCGCCATTCCGGCGGCAATTGCAGTGATGTGATCGGTAGTGGTGTCCAGGTACAGAGCCTCGATCGGGTCGCCCAGGCACACGTCTCCACCAACCAGACGTGTTTGCCAGTACATCTTGCGTTCGATCATGCGGGAGATTTCTTGGTCGGTGGCCTTGCCGAAGACCCATTGCTTGAGTCTGAAATCGTAGTGGCGGCTGGAGAAGGGCAGCGGCACGAGTTTGCCGGATTTCACAAACTCAGTCTGCTTGTGGTCGACCTCCTTACGGAGAGCATTGACGATGGGTGCTTCCGTGTCTTTCGATTCGAGCGAAGGCAGCACTTCCCGCAGCGTGGCGGAAAGATTCACGGCCACAAGCGCGCGCAGGCCGTCAGAATTTTCCAGCGTGATTACCGCATGCAGGACGTCAAAGTCGGCTCCGGAGGTGGCGCGGCGAAAAGGCCAGTCAAGCTTGAAACTGAGCGGCAGGCCGGTGCGAGTCACATAGATTGTCCTCGAAATTGGAGTTGGGGTGCTCATGGTTGCTCCTATCGAATGTTGTAAGGAGTCATTCTAACCTTTAGAGATGGGCTCGCCCCGTCTCGACTGGAAATTATGCGTGCCATAACTGGAGCAGGTTCCAGATGGCGGATGCACCCAACAATCCGCACAGGCCGGCTGTCACGATCAGGCTTTGTTGACTCTCCAACATATCGGCGACAACTCCACCGACGAAGACAAGGAGGAACACGAACATGGTCAGATGGAATCCCTGTCCCGGAAAATCGGGAGCGCCGACGGCTAGGATAAGCAGCAGCACCGCGATCAGGAGCGGTGCGGTGGTGCCGAAATAGCGTGTGCGTTTCCATCCAAAGTACACGACCAGCGCCACCGGCAAGGCGAGCATCAGTGGCGGGCTGCTAACGAAGATGGTTCGGACTGCGTTGCGGTAGGAGACTGACATTCCAAACGCGGCGGGTTCGAAGTCTATCCAGCGCGCGTGCAGCATCCCTTGCCAGAACAAAGCCGGTTCGAGAAAGTAGAAGGCAAACAACAGCACCACGGCGACGGAGATGGCAGTGGCCCAGATCGCGAGCACCGCGCGCGGCCGGACTGGCATTACCCAGAACATGAGCGGCAAAATCACCGGCGCAAGCACGGCCAAAGAAAACTGGTTGCCCGCTGCCAGTGCAAGCGACAATCCCAATAACAGAATGCGCCGCCAGTTCCAGAGCACAACTTCGCGGGGAGCGTAGAGTGTGTGTGCCACGGCAATGGCGGTGAAGATGGTTCCGAATGCTCCCCACACCGCGCCCATTTCCCCGGCACTTTGCGTGCCTGCCGCATTTACGATCATGGTGGGCGAAAAACAGTAGAGTGCGAGCGCGATGTATCCACCAGCATTGCCATAGAGGCGGCGCGCGACGTACCAGAGCGAAGCTCCAAGCATGACGCCGAAGAACAGGTAGAGAGACGCGGCCAGTAGCGGCTGGAGTGATTCCGGCAACCACGAACCTGGGTGCAACAGCATTGGTGCAGCGGCGCCGAGATAATAAAGCGGCGAGCGGTCCTGATCGTAACCGTCGTGCACGCGAAGATGTCCGGACCGACCCGAAGAAGGCAAACCGGTTGCAGTCTCGGCACGCAACGACTGGGGAGTTCCCGCGATCGGGCCGCCTTTCCATTGTTCGAGGCCTTGGTAGATGCGCAGAGCCTGGTCGGAGTCGGGGATCAAGGCGTGCAATGTCTGCACGCGCAGTAGCCAGACGCATTGCAGCAGATAAGCCAGCAGCAGCGCAGCCGCGATAAACTGCGGAGCGCGGAAACCATCGGAATGGAGAAATCGACGCAACTTTTGTGTAAGGGGCAGACCGAGTGTTTTACCATGTCCGGGACAGCACTGGATAACTAAAGATGGATAACCAACCGTTGTCTTCCTCTTCCGGGGAACAAGAGCGAGCCGTGTCGATGGATGACGCAAAACCGGTTGCGACTTCGCTTTCGCCTACATCGCCACCATCGTCCTTGGCGTCGTCCTTGGGAACGACGGGCGCTCGCCGCGAGTCTCCGTTACGCAATGTTTTTGTCGGCCCGGACGGAATTTACGCGGTCCCGCGCTGGCTGATTTACCTGGCAATTGCTTGGGCCGTTTTCCAGGTCGAAGGCTGGCTGATCATGTCGCTCCAGTCGCAGTTAAATGCCTTCTGGTGGCGTCTGATTATTGAGGCTAGCATGATGCTGGCCGCGACCTTACCTGGGTTCGTAATGGCTCGAATTGAGGGTCGGCCATTCGGTGACTTCGGCCTTCCGGCGCGGCGCGCGTTCGGACGAAACTTCTGGGTAGGGACGCTGTGGGGCATCGGGTCGCTGAGCGTCCTGATGCTGTCGCTGCGCTTGGCGGGCGCGTTCGAGTTCGGGTCGCTTGTTCTGCACGGTGGGAGGATCTGGAAATTTGCCGCATATTATGCGGTACTTTTTCTGCTCACGGGATTCTTTGAAGACTTTCTGCTGCGCGGCTACTCGCTATGGGTGCTCTCGCAGGGGATGAATTTTTGGCCGGCGGCGGCGCTTCTATCGGTTGCGTTCGGCGCCATCCACGGCAGCAATCCGGGTGAAGCGAAGACCGGCCTTGTAGCGGCGGGTTTGATTGGCTTCTTCCTTTGTCTTACCGTGCGGCGGACGGGCGATTTGTGGTGGGCCGTCGGCTTTCATATGGCTTGGGATTGGGGCGAGAGCTATTTTTACTCCGTTCCCGACAGCGGGGCGATTCTGCCTGGGCATCTGCTCAACTCCAGCTTGCATGGCCCCGTTTGGCTTACGGGCGGCTCGGTCGGGCCGGAGGGCAGCTACCTTGTATTCGTCGTCATCGGAGCGCTTTGGGTCTTGTTTGACCGGGCTTATCCTGAGGTGAAGTACGGATTGAGTACCCCCCTCCCCCCCCTCCCCCCTGTTTTCCCCAAAAGTATTCAATCTAAATGACTTAGTTACAAAGTATTCAGGAATAAGGACTTAGCAGCATTGATCTCCGTTTTTCCCAGGAATTTAATAGAACTCGGACCTGCCCGTCGCCTCAATTTTGGCGATTATCTTCGGTTATCGAAGAGCGATTATCAAAGAGAGTGTGCGAGACAAGCGCACCTAGGGCCTGGCCCATCAGGAATCATTCTCGCATTCTAGCGAGTTCGGCGTCTGTGATGGCGGACACGGCTGATTGTGATGAAAAATGGCCGGGGCTCTGCTTCTTCCAACGATTGTGTCCACCCAAAGGGTCAGGCGGTGCTTGCACTCACTCCTTCGCAAAGTGCGCGAGTGAGTAATGTCATTGCGACTTGGAGAGTCTTCGGTATTCCCAGATGAAGCCGGTGAAGAAAATGAGTACGGGAACGGACCAGAACATGGGGTTCATACGAATCAGGCTAATCGGGTCCCAACCAATCGAACCCTGACCGGGCGTTGAATGAACCGAGGAATAGATCACAATTCCAACCTCCACTATGACAAGCAGACACAGAGGAACCACGATAAGTGCAAGCAGTCCGGCCAGTATGCTCTTCACGTAGATCATCGTGTGACACTCTTTGTTTGCTAGATGTCCAGGTTCTTCACGTCGAGCGCATTGTCTTCAATGAATTTTCTGCGGGCTTCTACGTCTTCACCCATCAGGGTGGTGAAGATGGTTTCGCACTCGGCTATGTCTTCGAGGCGGACTTGCAGGAGAGTGCGGCGCTCGGGATCCATGGTGGTTTCCCAGAGCTGCTCGGCGGTCATTTCTCCGAGGCCTTTGTAGCGCTGGACGGTGTACTCTTTGCGGCCTTCGTTCAGCACGTAGTCGAAAAGTTCGCGAGCGGTGTTTTTCTCGACGATCTCGGGTTCTTTCGTTCTTCCCTTGAGCGCCGATTTGCCGGATTTCTTCTGGGCCTTCTCGGCATCTTCTCTCTCAGAAGCGCTCAGGCTCTCGTCTTCACTATCATTGTCGACTACGTCTTCACCTTTGTCGTCTGTATCTTCGCTAGTCGCTTTCGCTTTAGCCGGTCTGGGCACGCTCTCGACCACGAAAGGCGGTTCGAGATATTGCTCGATCTGTTTGAACTTGGCGATGAGCTGGCGGCATTCTGGGGTTGAGGCCAGTTCCCAGTTGATGATGTGCTCGGCTCCCTGCGCGTTCACGAAGTGCAGTTCCCAAAGGTTATGTTCCTCGTCGAAGCGCGTTTCCACGCTCTTTAGTTTTACCTCTTTTTGCAGACGCTTTAGTTCTTTTTCCAGCTTCTCGATCTTCTTCGGCGGAGTATTCTTGTCGCCTTCGAAGTCAGCGCGCTTGGCCAGATCGAGCTTGGGCAGCAGGGCGGTGATTTGCTCTGCGCGGATGCGCTTGTTCAGCTTGTCCAGGAATCCCAGATACTCGTTCAGCACGGTGATGAACTTGGTCAGGGCTGCGCCTTCGAGCTTGGCTGCGCCTTCTCCGTAGCGGATGATCAGGCCTTCGGAGGCTCGCTTTACCATGACTTTTACAAATTCGTGTTCGTTTTTTATGTACTGGTGGCTCTTGCCCTTCTTGATTCCGAAGAGTGGGGGCTGCGCTATGTAGACGTTGTTGCGCTTGATCAGCTCCTGCATGTGTCGAAAGAAGAACGTGAGCAATAATGTCCGGATATGGGAGCCGTCTACGTCGGCGTCGGTCATCAGAATGATCTTGCCATAGCGGACTTTGGTGGGATCGAAATCTTCTTTCGAGATGCCGGTGCCCAGCGCGGTGATCATCGCGCGAATTTCTTCGTGGGCGAGCATCTTGTCGTAGCGCGCTTTTTCCACGTTGAGGATTTTTCCCTTGAGTGGGAGGATGGCCTGGAAGCGGCGGTCGCGGCCTTGTTTGGCGGTGCCGCCGGCGGATTCCCCCTCTACCAGAAATAGCTCGCAGCGGTTGGGATCGCGCTCGGAGCAGTCGGCCAGCTTGCCGGGTAGGCCTCCGCCATCTAACGCGCCTTTGCGGCGGGTTAGGTCTCGGGCTTTGCGGGCGGCTTCTCTGGCTCTGGCGGCGTCGATGGCTTTGTTGATGATCTTGCGGGCTACGGCGGTGTTTTGCTCGAAGAACGCCCCGAGCTTTTCGTTGACTATGGCTTGCACTATGCCGGCTATGTCGGAATTTAATTTTCCCTTGGTCTGGCCTTCGAACTGGGGCTGGGGCAACTTTACGCTGATGACCGCTACCAGGCCTTCGCGGACGTCGTCTCCGGTTAGATTTTCCTTTACGTCTTTGAAGAGGCCCATCTGCTGGCCGGCGTAGTTGATGGTGCGGGTCAGAGAGGTGCGGAAGCCGGAAAGATGGGTGCCTCCGTCGACGGTGTTGATGTTGTTGGCGAAACTGAAAACGGATTCGGAGTATGCATCGTTGTACTGGAGACCGATTTCGATGTGGACGTCGTCTTTGTCGGCTTCCATGTAGATGGGTTTGTCGTGGAGTGTCTGCTTGCCGCGGTTCAGGTGCTTGATGAATTCGGCTATGCCGCCGTTGTACTTGAATTCGGCGCGCTTGGCTTCGCTGGTCTTCGAGTCGGTCTGGCGCTCGTCGGTGAGCGTGATAACAAGGCCCTTGTTTAGAAAGGCTAGTTCGCGGAGGCGCTGCGAGAGCGTGTCGAAGTTGTATTCGAGGGTGGTGGTGAAAATCGATTTGTCAGGCACGAAGTGAACCTTGGTGCCGGTCTTGATTTTGGCGGCGCCGGTTTTTCTTAGCTTGCTGGTGGGCTCGCCTTTGGAGTAGGTCTGCTCCCAGGTGAAACCATCGCGCCAGATTTCGAGATCCAGTTCTTCGCTGAGCGCGTTAACGCAGCTTACGCCGACGCCGTGGAGGCCTCCAGAAACTTTGTAGGAGTTGCTGTCGAACTTGCCGCCGGCGTGCAGCGTGGTCATTACCACTTGCGCGGCGGGAATTTTTTCGCCGTCGATGTCCATGTTATCGACGGGAATGCCGCGGCCGTTGTCTACTACGGTGATCGAGTTGTCGAGGTGAATGGTTACTTCGATCTTGTCGGCGTGGCCGGCTAGCGCTTCGTCCACGGAGTTATCGACAACTTCGTAGACGAGGTGATGCAGGCCCAGTTCGCCGGTCGAGCCAATGTACATGGCGGGACGTTTGCGCACGGCTTCCATGCCGCCGAGGACTTTGATGGAGTCGGCAGTGTAATCTCCGTTGGCAGTTTTGCCGTTTTTGTTCTTCGTGTCGTCGGTCTTCGCATCAGCGTTCTTCGCGCCGGCGCTCTTGCCATCAACGAGTTCGGATTGCAGTTCTTTCGTGGCCATTCTGCTCCGTGGAAAATGCCCGATTCACGCTTGGCTGGATGGGCGTTTCCGGGACTGCTCGGGGTATGCTCAACTTATTGAATTGTCTGCTATTTAGCTATCACCAGAGCTTGGTTTATTTTAACACAAAAAAGGTTCATCTTGAGGCTGGAATCGAGAGCATAAACGGCGCTTTTTGTTGCTGTTAGAGACGTGGCTTTCGAGTGGCGCCAGCCAGACTCGGCGAGCCGTGCCTCTACTGGAAATTCTAGTGGGCGGGCGGCTTTGCGGCGCCGAAATGGAGGCCGTCCATCAGGTCGTCGAGTTCATCTTCACTCCCGGCTATGAAGGTAAACGACACGACCTGACCTTTCGCCAGCAGGACGAGCGTGCACTGGCGCATGGTGAGTTTGTCGCTGCGCGGCTTAATGAAATCGGCGCGCAGCAACTGCCGCGACTCAACCTCCAGTGCATACGGTTCGCCATCGGGCTTGAAGCCTTTAGCGGTCGCGAGTTCCGATAGCGGGCCGAGGTAGTCTTCGGCTTTCTTGAGGCCGGGATAGGACGCTACGCTTTCGGTAGCGATCACGACCGCAGAGTTGATGGTGTCTCCGGTGGCTTCGGGAGGGCGCTCGAAGGCCGCCAGCAGGATATCGCCCTTATCAGCCTCATTTCCTTCGTGCATCTCTTTGGTGCGATCGACCCAGCCGTAGGGCATCTGATAGCGGAATCCAAAAGTGAGGTTGCGATAGAGTTGGGCATCCTCGTTGGGCTTCGCGACTGGCGCAGTCTTGCTTTGCGCCGGCGCTGTAGCAGTCAGGCTCAAGGCAACGAGCGCAATCATAGCTATGGCGAATCCAGAGTTGCTGTGACCACACGCAGCTGCCGAGGTTGGCACGAGCCTTGAGCGGAAATGCATACATACCTATGCTACCAGCGCCGGACCGCTAGTCGTCAGGCCGCTACCCCACGAACATGCAATCTCCGTAGGAGTAGAACCGGTACTTGGCCTCGACCGCATGCCGGTAAGCAGCCATTACTAAGTCCTGTCCGCCGAGCGCGCATACCAGCATCAGCAGGGTCGATTGCGGCAGATGAAAGTTCGTCAGCAGTGCGTCCACTATGCGAAATCGATAGCCTGGATAGATAAACGTATCAGCGTCGCCTCGTCCGGCTTCTACGCGATTCTGGCGCACGCGTTCCCCTGCGTGCCTCACTGCGAACTCGGCAGCAAACTCTAGTGTGCGGACGGTGGTTGTGCCTACGGCCACCACGCGCCGGCCCTCGGCTTTCGCGGAGTTGATGGCCCGCGCCGCTTCCACTGGAATTTCGTACCACTCCCGATGGAGCTTGTGATCTTCCACTTTTTCCACTCGCACCGGCTGAAAGGTGCCTAGACCGACGACGAGCGTGATCTCGGCTATTTCGATGCCGAGGGCGCGGATCTGCTCCAGTATCTCTGGCGTGAAGTGCAGACCCGCGGTAGGCGCTGCCACCGATCTTGCCATCGACCCCGAAGCCTGGGCGTATACGGTCTGGTACCGCTCCCGGTCCACTGCCCGGTCTTCGCGGTCGATGTAGGGCGGAAGCGGCACATGTCCGATACGCTCGATGCGGGCAAAGAAATCGGTAACCGGGACGAAACGGATGCGTCGTTCTCCGAAACTGCGGCGCTCGGTCACCTCAGCTTCGAGAACGGGTGAGCCGCCATCGGGGGGCGCGCCCGGTGGATCACTGAAATAAAGTTTTTCCCCGATCCCGATCTTGCGCCCGGGCCGTACCAGGCAATCCCACTCATTCGGATCCTCCGCCACCTGGCATGTGAGCAGAACTTCGACGCGGCCGCGGAGAAAATCTCTTGCCTCCGGATTGTGTGGGCTCAGCGGCTCGGCGCGCTGTCCGCTCCGGTGGCCATAGAGCCGGGCCGGGAATACCCGCGTGTTGTTCACGACCAACAGGTCGTCGGGCCGCAGCAGGTCGGGGAATTCGCGAAATTTCCGGTCTTGCCAGTTTTGACCCTGCCGACTCCCAGGCAGGCGATTCAGATGCAGCAGGCGCGATGCGGCGCGGTCCGTCAACGGCTCCTGCGCTATGCGTTCCGGCGGCAGGTCATATTGGAAGTCCGAGACGAGCATCGAGGAGATTATAGGGTTTGAGCAGACTACATAAGGTTATGCGGTAGGGTGATGGGTGTCTCACCCGTCCTCGTCCGCTGTTCGGTGGCCGGGCTCGGATGCCCGCTTCCACCAGCTTTCAGCTTTTACATATTTTGACGTGCTAATGGTTGTAAGGCTTCCGAGGCGTGCGGTAACATGGCCGCGCAGGGTTTCAATGGCCAAGACCAATGACCGCCAGCATCGTCTCGAGATTGTGCAGTTTGGCCGCCTGCTGCACGAAAACGGCTTCGTTGCCGCGACCGACGGAAATCTGTCCGTCCGTCTCGACGAAACCCGCCTGTTGGTGACCCCTACCTGTATCAGCAAGGGCAGGATGCGCGCTTCGGACATGGTGATTGTGGACATGGAGGGAAAACGTCTTGCGGGTAAGCGCAGGGTTTCGAGCGAAATCGGCATGCATCTGCTGATTTACCGCTTGCGCCCCGACGTACGGGGTATCGTGCACGCACACCCCCCGACCGCCACTGGGTTTGCCGCTTCCGGTTACGCTCTGAACCGGCCGCTGGTGTGCGAGGTGGTTGTCGGTCTGGGCTCGATTCCGCTGGCTCGCTACGGCACTCCGGGCACGCCCGAGCTGACCGATGCTCTTGAACCCTTGATTCCCCACCACGAGGCCATCCTGATGGCGAATCACGGCGTTGTGACGTTTGGATCGTCGCTCGAAAGCGCCTATATGAGAATGGAAACCGTGGAACACTTCGCGAAGATCGCGCTGGTCACGCACCTGCTCGGCAACGAGCAACCGCTCGGGGAAAAGGAAGTGGAGAAGCTCCACGAGGTACGAACCCGCTACAACGGCGGAGGAAATTCTGCTTCGCCCCGCAGGCCAGTTGCGGCCGATAGTCTCCAGTCCGATCTACAATCGGATGACGAGCCGAGAGAAGCGGCCGGCAGCCGCCGGTAAACAGGCTGCGGAAGATGTATTCTGCGCAGCGCCGTCTCACCTCAGCGGCTAAAGCCGACTCCGAAGACAAGTCAGTCATCGCAGCGGTGAACCGCTGCACCACCGAAGAACAAGTGCAACATTGACGTTTTCCGTATCGGCTGTCCCCTTTACGAACCGCGCCTGTACTAGATACCGCTAGACTTACTCCCCTCCGATGCGAAACCTAACACCCGCGCGAAAGTTCGCCGTTATTGCCGGATATCCCACAACTTCGTTGTAGTGAGCGTTGAGCGCGTTGCCCACATTCGCGTAGGCCGTGACTCGCGAATTGATCGCATACCAGCCGCCAAGGTCGACGCGCGCGTACCCGGCAGCGTGGTCGACGGCGAAGTCAATAGGAGGATAGGGAAAGTCGTAGTCGCGACGGCGGCCTACGAAGCTCCCGCCGAGGTCTGCGCCCCAGCGCGGTCCCAGATAGCTAAGGAGCGTGGTTGCCGAATGTTTGGGGCGGCGAAGCAAGGGATCTCCCGGAGCATACGGAAAACTACAGGGACTCGCCTGTGTGCATTCGGGATATTCGAGTATCTCAGTCGAAGTGTAGGTGTAGGCCGTGGTCAGCGACAATCTTGAGCGGATTCTTCCTTGCAGCTCAAACTCTGCCCCCTGAGCGAAAGACTGTTCGAGGTTGAAAAACTCGTACTCGCCCGACGGAGTGGGAATTGCCTCAATCTGGTCATGAAAGAGATTGTTGAAGTAGGTTGCGTTCAAGGCCCAGCGGCCGGCGAGCAGTTTCTGCTCGAAGCCAGCTTCAAAGGCTCGAGTGCGCTCCGGCAACAGACTGCGATTCGGAGCGTAGCCATAGGCAGCATAGCCAAGGGTTTCGTAGAGAGCGGGTTCCATAAATCCGGTGGCATAGGAAAAGTGCAAGCGTGTTCCGGAAAATAATTCCCCTCCGCGTAACGCCAGCAGAGTCAGCGCAACCCTCGGCACGCCGGTATTGCCGTAGGTGCTGCTATGCACGAAACGGCCGCCCGCGATGACTGAGAGCCTGCCCAACGTGATCTGCTGCTGCAGGTATGCATTCTGATCCAAACGCTGACCGGAAGCAGGGGGTGGGGAGAATAGATCGGACACAAAACCGTTTTCATTGTCGATGCGATACCCAAAGGTGCTATGCGCCCAAGTCCGTTCCGAGTAGTCGCCCTGATATTCGAATCCCACGCGGTTGATATGAGTCTCGTAACGATCTTGATAGGTGTCGTAGGTGTAAGGATTGTCGTTGTTCAGATTATTGTCGATGTAACGGTAGAGGTAGTCGAAGCCGGTGAGGCGGTGCTGCCATCCCGAAGGCGCTGCCACCGTAAGCTCCACGCTGCCCAGCAGGCTGTTCAGGTGCGCTGATTCGTTGGGATCGGGCTGTAGGGGTTCCGTCACGCCGTTCACAGTCACCGGCGGGTCGTAACCGTTGAAGCTCCATTCTCCGGGCAGGCCGGTATAGCTGTTGGCGTGGCGGAACCGCACCCGTAGTGCAACCTGATCGGTTATCGCCATACCTACATTCGCGCCTTCCATCGAATCCGTGTAAGCGTTATTCATGCCCTGTCCGTTACTGTCGAATTGATTTCCAAAAAAGTTGTAGTCGAAGCGCAGGTACGCGCCTGCCAGAGAAGCGTAGCCGTTGGCCGTCCCGAAATTCCCCCCATCCGCGCCGAAGCGTAGTTCAGGCACGGGAGTGCTTCCCGTCCGCGTCCACACTTGAACTACGCTGGTCATGGCGTCGGAGCCGTATAAAGTACTTTGCGCACCGCGCACAAATTCCAAACGATCCGCTTGCGTCAGGGGCAGAGTGCCGAAGTCGAAGGTTTCGCCTGGGTTATCGATAGCGACGCCATCGACGATCACTTTGTTATAAGTAGACTCGCCGCCGCGAACAAAGAGCGAGGAAAGTCCGCCGCGTTGCCCGTAAGTATTCACGACGGCGCCGGGCAGGAAGCGCATGGCGTCGTCTGCGGCCACTGGCTGTATTAGTTCCAACTGTCCGCCGCTCAGAGTGTCAACGTCGGCGCCCGCGGCCTGGCTGGGAACCGGAGTGCGGGTCGCAGTCACCACGACGGTTTCGGCAGCGGTTGCGAGGTGGAGTTTGACGGTGATGACTGCGGCAGTACCTGTTGGGGAAAGATCCACCGTTTCTGCCGCGAAACCCGGCGCCAACACTTGCACACGATAAGAGCTGGATCCGGACGTCGCCTCGCGAAAAATCACGAACCCTTCGGCGGACGTGCTTTGCACGGCGGCGGGAGCGGGCTTACCCAGCTTGAGCAGTTGCACCTGCGCGCCCGCGACGACCGCGTCTTGAGGATCGACAACTTTGATTTTTATTTCGGCGGAAGCGTTGGGTACCGCAAAGATGCCCAAGAGGAAAAACATACCAGCGAAACCACGGGAAAAGCGCATGCAACGTCTCCTTTATCGCGCGAAAGGGGTTGTGTGGATGGTTCACGCCGGTGTCCTGGCTTTGCGAGTCAGGATGTGAGGCTTTTAGCTCAGCATCCGGTTGCTACAATCGGCCTTCCCAGGTGGTCAGTTTCAGATATCCCCAGTGACCGGTTGCAATGTCCTCGCTTACAGTTGCGCGGCAGCGCGGGATTTGCACCCGCTTCCCATAGCGCCAGCGTTGTCGCCGGCCTACGATCATGCGCGAACCTAATTTTGAGAAAGAGCAATAAAACAGCAGCCCAGCAAATCTACCGGGCACGTCGATGAAAAGTCAACCGCTCGTCGATGTCTCGCTAATGTGCGCTCAGCCCAGTCGAAGGTTTCCAATCGGGCGGACCACGATGGGACGCCCGGCTCTGCACTTGCTAGTTCTTGAGAATGGGAAACTCCGGCGATCCTACCTGGTTGACGTGCTCTTCGGCGAAACGTGTGACGCGCTCGAGCGCCGCCTGCAGCTGCCGGTGAAACTCCGCCAGCTGCGCATCCGTTTCCGTATCGGCGGCTCCGGCGGGAACTTGCATCTTGGCGCTGAAGCGCACCAGCGCCTTCGAAAATGGCTTGGGGATCATCAGCGCATCCCATGTGTTCAGCACCCAGGCATCGCTGAGGGCCACATAAAATGCCGCCATCGGCAACGCGCTGGCACGAGACAGCAGGACTGGGCCCGGCTTAGCGACGTTTTTCGGTCCGCGTGGACCGTCAATCGTGAAGGCAACCAGGTTGCCCTGTTCCAACTGGCTTTTCAAGCCGAGCAGGGCTCTCGCGCCGCTGCGGGTACTTGATCCTCGGACCGCGACGAAGCCGAGTTTTTCGATGGTTCGAGCGATGTATTCTCCGTCGAAGCTGCGGCTTACCATTACTGCGATACCGATTCTTCTCCATAACCACGCGCTGGCGAAAACTGCGCGGTGCCAGAAAGAATAGATCACCGGTTTTTCATAAGTCGCGTCCGGCGGCGAAGGCAGCTCTTCCCACGATATGGAATAGCGAAGAGTTGGGCCGATCAGCGAAATCGCCAAATAGCTTGCCCAACTGACAATCCACAGCAGAATTCTCTGTCGCAGGGAGAATCGGAGAGTTTCCAAAACGGAGGGACGCTCCGACTCAGCCGCGGCGGAAGAAGAACTCACGCGGATATTGTAGCCGGGTTAGATAAGGTTTAACTGAGAACCGGGACCTGAAAGCGGCTTGCTATCCTTCCAGATATGCCACGATCCATTCTTTCAGCCGTTGGCGCCGTTCATCGGTCGAATCGAAGCGAATCCCGAAGGTCTTGTTCGGTTTCTTCCACGTGACTTGCCCGCGAACCCAGACGCGCGGCAAAGTCAGCAAAGAAAACGACACTTCTAACGGAGAGCCTGGTTCGGGCACGGTGCTGCCCTTGAGCGACATCCCTCCGGAACTGATCTCCTGGCTGGTAGCTGTTATACGGCCGCCCTCCGCCAGAACGATTCCAACTTCTGTCATCACAGGGATACGCACGTAGCGGCGGAATTCGTGCAGCACCAACATTCGTGTCGACCGCACCAGCTTCATGGCCGCTGAACGCTCGAGCGGTTCGTGAAACACGGCGTTGAGACAGAGCTTCGAATAACGCATGGCATCCTGCGCCGTGCCGCCCAGCCCGAAGATGACGATCCGGCTGTTGGAAGACGATCCTCGCGCCAGTTCGATAATGCTGCCGGCCGTTTCTCCCAGTGGCAAGACGCAGGCCTCGAATTTTTCGCGTTGCAAACGATCCACTTGTTCGCGGGCGATCGAAACCGTATCGATTCCATATTGGCGGAAACACTCCGTCACCAGCTGTGCAGAGGTCTCAGGCAGGTCGAACAGCGCGACGCGCGCAGCAGTTTTTCGATGGACGGGAGGGGGGGCGGGAACGGCACCGGTCGAAGTAGGCATGAGTCCCAGGGGATGAACTCCTCTAAAAGTCCATTGTGACGCGCCTTTTCGCGGTTGCATAGGTTTCGAAAGGGCTTAGCCCCTGTCCAAAAGGGCCATTACGGAGGTTGTACTTTGACCCGGTTACTTCTGCTCCCTTCGTTTGGGTCAGGTAAGATGTTGCCATTCTTGCACTGGAAACCCGCGCGGAATGTGTGACAGCGCGGCCGGCAAGCCCTCGGCCGGCTTATTCAAACTGCTGCCGAAATCTCTGCAATTGATCCTTCACATCCGCGACGTCTCTGCGCAGGGCCGCCACTTCTTCTTCCAGACGCGCGATGCGCTCCGGATCTGCCGCGTGGCGCTCGACTGCCGCGCTGGCCTGCACCGGCGCTTCCGCTTCGACCAAGCCTCCGGCAAACAGATGGGCATACCGCGATTCTTTTGTTCCCGGTTGCCGCGGCAGCATCTTCGCCAGTGGCGGCTCGCGCTGCATTAACTTTTGCAGCGCCGATTGCACATCCTCCAGCGTTTCGAAGCGGTGCAGACGCTCGGCGCGTCCGCGCAGTTCGCCGGGAGTCTGCGGACCGCGCAGCAGGAGCACACAGAGCACTGCAATCTCCGGACGCGTGAAGTTGAACACCTCCTGCAAGCGCTGCTCGTATTTGGTTACACGACTGTCGGCGCCCCGTGCGGGTCCAGCCATGCGCTGCTGCTGCAGACCGTCAAGAGCGTCGCGCGCCGCGTCTTCGTCCAAGTGCATAACCGGATCGCGATTCGACCTTTGGTTGCACGCATTCACCAGTGCGTTGAGCGATAGCGGATAGTACTCCGGCGTGGTGATGTCTTTTTCGATCAGCGACCCGAGTACGCGGACCTCGGTTTCCGTCAGTCTGATTTCCATGGCTTCATTCAATCGTCGATTGTATCGAGTCCCGATTGTATCGAGTCGGCAGCCGACGTGGTGTCCGGCAGAGCTCGATGCCCACTTAGGGACAGCCGCACGCGGTATACTCAATAGTTTGTCGAATACATCTATGAGTGCCTTGACCTTACTGCCCCGAGTCTCCGTTGACGAACTGGTTCGGGAACTTCACGCGTGTCCCGCAGCCGCTTTCGATCGGACGGAGGAGATACTTTCGTTGCTCGCGAAGATGCCCGTCGAAGAAGCCAGTCTTGCTCCCTATTTGACCTGGGATCGGCAGCACTACACGCGCAACCTGATCGACAGGACGGACCTCTACGAACTGATGGCAATCTGCTGGGACGTCGGGCAGAGCAGTTCGGTGCACAATCACCGCGACCAGAATTGCTGGATGGCGGCGCCCATCGGAAAGCTGCTGGTCGAAAATTTTCACGTCGAATTTCAGGATATCGACACGGGCAGGTGCCGGTTGCAAGCATCTAACACGGTGGAATTGACGGCAGCCAATCCGTGCGCGGTCGATCCCCGGCAGCCGGTGCACCGGGTGGTGAATCCACGGGAAGCGAACCAGCGTGCCGTAACGCTGCACGTTTATTCGCGACCCTTTGATACCTGCGTGGTCTATTCGCTGGAGCAGGGAACATGCGGGGATATCCGGCTTCACTACAATACGGCTTTCGGAAAACCAGTATCGCGTGCTCAGTAGAAACTATTTCATGGAGCGGTTTAGAGTGAACGGGCAGTTCCCCCAAGGGCTAAAAGCCAGTGTTTATCAGCTCGTAGCGGCCCGGCTGAAGCCAGGCCCTTTCAAAGAACATTTCAAGGAGGGATCGTGAGGAAATACCCGGGAGTTTTGGCGGTTGTGGCTGCGCTGTGCGTGATGACGTGGGCGCAAGCTCCAACTCCGACTCCAGCACCAGCTCAAACTCAAGTACCGGCTCCAGCTCCCGAGCCAACTCCGATTCCAGCTCCTGCGCCGACCCCCACTCCAGTGCCTGCGCCGGAGTATCCGCGCATCGAGTTTTTTGCCGGCGGTACGTATGCCGAGACAGGTTTTTTCAACGCGGGACACTGGGCAGGACTGTATGGCTGGGACTCTTCTCTGGGTGCGAACGCGACCCGCTGGCTGGGGTTCCTGGTGGAGGGCGGCCAATACTTCGGGACCTCGAAGATTCCGGCCAATTCGCCGGCGCCGTTTCCAGTTTCCGAGGGGCCCTACGAGCCTTCGGGAGCGCCTTTGTTCAACGTGGCGACGCGGGAGTACAACTTTCTTTTCGGTGCGCAGTTTGTCCGCCGCAAGTGGGAACGCTGGACGCCGTTTGGCGAACTCCTGTACGGACACCAGGGGGCGCGCGGGATAGCGACTCCGGTAACAGCAGGTCTTCTGGTTCCCGAAGTCGGCACGGGCCGGGCGCTGGTGGTGGGCGGCGGCTTCGACCACAAGATCAATCAGCGTCTCGCATTGCGGTTCAAAGCCGATTATTTCAGTACCGGCACCGCGTTTCCACTTCAACCCAAGCAGACGCAGGACAACTTCCGTTTCTCGGTCGGCATTGTAGTCCGCAACGTGCACAAAAAGAAGCGCACGCTCGAAGATGAGACCGAGCCCTAACCGTAGGCAGGGTTTGCAAACGACCAACACCTATCGACGGAATACGACCCGACGCGATTTACGATCTGCGCAGCAGATCACTCAGCGGCTCCGCTTTGGCCCGCAGTTCATCGGCAAAATCGGCGCCTTTTTCGACTGCTTCCTCGAAACGGTCTTTAGCCTCGTCGGTCCAGTCGGACACGGTTTCCAGAGCGTCATCGTAGGAGCGCCGCAGGTCTTTCCGCAGCTGTCGTCCAGCCTTCGGAGCGAGCAACAGACCGAGGGCGGCGCCGACGCCAAGCCCAATCAGCAGAAAAGTGACTGCGGTGCCAGCTGCGCCGCCCGAACTCTCGTATTTTCCAATGCGCATAATGACCTCCCGATCATCCATAGTGCCGGACGGGCAAGCCCGTCTCTACATTATTCTAGTCCCAGGACCCTTCTTATGGGCCCACGCAAGGACATGACTGGGCATAGGAAACGGCCCGATTGTCCCCACAATCCTCCTCTCCTGTGTAAAATAGTGTGTTAATCCTGAGTGCGGCGGAAGCCTTCGCGACCTGCCCCGCTGCCAGAATTCCTAGCAGAGTGCAAGGAGATGTAAACCAGCAATGTCGATTCCCGCGACCCAACTCCGTCCCGGCATGATCATCAAGCACAACAACGACCTGCATTCGGTGTTCAGCGTCGAACATCGTACCCCGGGCAACCTGCGCGCCTTCATTCAGGCCAAGCTGCGGAACCTGCGCACCGGCGCCATGTTCGAGCACCGTTTCCGCTCACCCGACCCCATCGAAAAGGTCAACGTCGATGAGGTCAACATGGAGTTTCTCTATAGCGACGGCGACGACTACTACTTTATGAACACCGAAAACTACGAGCAGACCAACCTCACGCGCGACACGCTCGGCGACGCGGTGGATTACCTGACGTCGAACCTGCAGATCAAGGTGGAGTTTTTTGACGGCAAAGCGGTTGGCATCGAGTTGCCGCAGACCGTCATCTTGACCGTGATGGAAGTCGAACCCGGCCTGAAGAGCGCCACCGCATCGAGCGTGACCAAGCCGGCGAAAACCGAAACCGGACTCATCGTGCAGGTGCCGCCGTTCATTAACGAAGGCGAGAAGATCAAGGTGGACACAGCGGAGGGGACGTATCTGTCACGCGCGCAGTAGGCAGGTCAGAAGCTAGGATCTCTGACCTTTTAACAATGGCTTCCACTGAACGAACCTCTATACACGCTCGTCGCTTTCTGGTGCGCGGACGCGTGCAAGGCGTCGGCTTCCGCTGGTTTGTCGAGCGCGAGGCGCACATTCTGCAGATTGCCGGATGGGTACGCAACAATCACGATGGCAGCGTTGAAGTGCTGGCCATGGGAACGCGCGAGCAATTAGCCGGATTGCGATCGCGGTTGCACGAAGGGCCGCGCGCGGCACGGGTCGATGGCATAGAGGAAGCCGAGGCCGAACCAGTCGCCGGATTCAATTCATTTCAAGTTCGAGAAGAATAACTTTAAAATGCAAACCGGGATGACGACCAAGATGCCTACCCAGCCAGCAGATTGCGACAGGTTGAAGAAGCTGATCCGGGAGGTGCCCGACTTCCCGAAAGAAGGCATTCTGTTCTACGACATCACCACGCTGCTCAAAGACAAACTGGGCTTCGCGCGGCTGATTGACGCCCTCTCGGAAAACTATATCGGTAAAGAGAAAGAGATCGACGTGGTGCTGGGCATAGAGGCGCGCGGATTTATCTTTGGACCAGCGCTCGCCTACCGGCTGAACGCGGGATTTGTTCCCGTCCGCAAGCCGGGAAAGCTGCCAGCCGAAACGGTGAGGGTCAGCTACGAGCTGGAATATGGCAGCAACGCGCTGGAAATCCACAAAGATGCCATTGGAAAAGGTCAGCGCGTTCTGATCGTGGACGATCTGCTGGCCACCGGCGGAACGGCAGTTGCGACTGCGGAACTGGCCAGCGGTCTGGGCGCACAGATTGCGGGACTGGCGTTTGTGGTCGAACTCGATTTTCTCAGAGGTCGCGAGAGACTGGCAAAGTACGACGTTTTCTCGCTGCTGCACTACGACCGGTAATTTCGCTCGTCGCTGCCGGACAGAGCCAAGCCGACAACTTTTCTTAGACTCTGCTTTTGCACCGCCTCAGCTCTGTCCCTAAGGCCGGTCAGAGGAGATGGTAATCTAAGAGCTGCGAACAAATGGTGTATGCCCGCAGTTTTAAATTCAATACAGCGCTCGGCACGGTGCGCGATCAGGTTTTTCCTTATTCTGGCCTGCGCTCTGATTGGCCCGAGCGGAGTCGTCGGCGCTGATTCCGGTCCGCTCCCGTCTTCCATCACTACCGCACCGCTCTTCGTCGACCAGGTCGTGAACAATCTTGTTCGCAAAGATGCAGAGCGGGCGCAGGCTCTGCTCCACTATGAATCCACCCGCGTTTACCATCTTTCCTATCGCGGGTTCCTGGGTAATCGGGATGCGGAAATGACTGTGGAGGTTACCTATGACAGTCCCTCCACCAAGAACTTTAGAGTCATTTCCCAAAGTGGATCGAAGTCGATGATCGAGCACGCCTTCAAACGGTTGCTGGACAGCGAAAAAGAAGCCGCCGAGCCGGAAATGCGGGCTCGCACGCTGCTGAACCGCGACAATTACGACTTTGCGCTGGTCGGCTACGAGTCCTCGGACAAGGGCAGCCAATACGTTCTCGAGGTCTCCCCGAAGACGGTCAGCAAGTACGTCTATCGCGGCAAGGTGTGGGTGGACGCAACCGACTTCGCGGTGACCCGCATTGAAGCAGAGCCGGCTCAGAACCCTTCGTTCTGGACAAAGAAAAATGAAGTTCATCACGAATACATGAAGGTGCAAGAATTCTGGCTGCCGCGGCGCAATGAATCTGTAAGCGACATCCTCCTCGGCGGGCGCGCTACGCTGACAATTGAATACAGCAACTACCGGGTCGTTGCTTCGCGGCCGGCGGGGAACAATCCGGAAGCATCGTCTTCCGGCGCGGCCACCCACTAGGGAAACGCTCGCGCAGGGACAGCAGCCTTTCATTCCAGGTCTCAGGTGTCAGGTCTCAGGGCAACCAAGTTCTGAGACCCTGACCGGCGGTAGTACAATCCGGCCATGGATGGCCTGCTCCAGCCGAACCCAAACCCCACAACGGAGCGGCAAGAGTCCAGTCTCGTTTCTATCCTTATCGGGATCGTCATCGTGGGGATAGTGGTCGGCATGCTGGCGCTGATTTTCCGTGCCGAGCGGAAAAAGCCGGTTCCTCCTCCGGCTTATGCCGCGAACCTGAAATTCACGGACCTTAAGGCAAGTGCCGCCCAGAACTTTGCTGGCGCAACTGTCAGTTATCTCGATGGCACCATTACCAACGCCGGCGATAAGACGGTTATCCACGCGATCGTGCAGGTGACGTTTAAGGACGACATGGGACAGACGGCGCAGCGCGAGGAACTTCCCATTCACATTCTGCGCACCGGCGGACCGTACGACGAAGCCGTGGACCTCAGTTTCTCGCCGCTCGTACCTGGACAGAGCAAACCTTTCCGCCTGACGTTTGAGAACATCTCGGCGCAGTGGAACCATGCTTATCCCGATCTGCAGATCACTCAGGTCAGCGTGAAGTAAGGTCAGAGGTTAGAGGTCAGATTGCAGAGGTAAGAATCCTTGGTCGGCTCTTCACTTCTGCAATCTGACCTCTCCAATAGTCCCCTCCGGTACAATCTTCTCGTGCCTGACGTAAAACCATTCCGTCTTACGGAGTCTGTAAAAGCCGCGGGTTGAGCGTCCAAGCTGAGTCCGGCGGCGCTGGACACAGTGCTTGGGAAATTAGCCCGGCAACAGGACCCGAATGTGCTAGTCGGCTTCGATCACGCCGACGACGCGGGAGTGTATCTGCTCACGCCGGAGACGGCCCTGGTGCAGACGGTGGATTTTTTTACGCCGATCGTGGACGATCCCTATATTTTTGGCCAGATCGCCGCCACCAACGCGCTCAGCGACGTCTACGCGATGGGTGGAAAGCCGCTGACTTCGCTGGCCCTTGTCTGTTTTCCCGAAAAAGGCGATCTCGAAATTCTGGAGCGCATTCTTGCTGGCGGCTTGTCGAAGATGATCGAGGCCGGATGCACGGTGGTGGGCGGCCACAGCATCCGCGATGAAGAAACGAAGTTCGGATATTCGGTTACGGGAGTGATTCATCCCCAGCGTGTGTTCGCCAATCAGGGCGCGCAACCCGGCGATAAGCTGCTGTTCACCAAGGCGCTGGGCACGGGAGTGATTTCGACCGCGATCAAGAAGGGCGTTGCCAAGCCGGAGTGGATCGAGTCCGCCGTGAAGTCAATGACCACTTTGAACAAGGCGGCGGCCGAGGTAATCACTGGTGAAAGTCCTGCCGAGCTGCGCTCGGCTGCCCAGACGAGGGCGTCTGGGCCTACGTGGGCCGTGCATGCCCTGACCGACGTCACCGGCTTCGGACTGATCGGCCACGCTCGTGAAATGGCGCTGGCATCGGACGTCAGCCTCGTTTTCCAGTCCGCCAACATTCCCGTGCTTGAAGGCGCGCTTGATTGCATCCATGCGGGTTACATTCCCGCTGGACTCAAAGCGAATCGCGAGTTTGCGGAATGCATGGTGGGCTACGAGCCCTCGGTGGTCGACGATATTCGCACGGTGCTGTTCGATCCGCAGACTGCCGGAGGCTTGCTGATGTCGGTTGGCGCCGAGGATGCCGGTGGGCTCACGCATTCACTTCGGGATGCCGGGGTTCCAGCGGTCGAAATCGGCCAGGTGTTGGCCCGCACGAAGCCTTTAATCCGAGTCACTTCTTGATGAGTGCGTTTCCTGTCAGCTTGCGTTGATCAGTCCCCAGATGTGGGCCAGGTGATGGTCATCGTGCTCCGCCACGAAGTACAGATGGTCCACCAGCCGCATGGGTGTTTTCAGGCGCGGATGCAGAGAGGCGCGGGCGAAAATTGCGGGGTCGATCTTCTCCACTCGGCTTGCCAGACGCGAGCGGACGCTTCGGAATTCGGTCAAGATCTCTTCGATTGGGCGTTGGTTGTGCTGCGCTTCGTGGGTCTTCCGATTGCTCAGGTCAGCCACTGTAAGCCGTGATGATTCCGTCAGGTAGTCGTCGACCCGCGCCATCCATAGAGGCTCGAGATCCAGCAAGTGCCCGGCGTGTTCCTGGGCCGACCACTTTTCGTTTTCGCGCTCTTTCCTAACCAGGACGTTGCGATCGGCGCCAAGGACGATTTCTTCCAGCCGAGCTGGCGTGCCTCGCAAACGCGCGCACAGGTTCGGATGCTGCTCCACCGGAAACGCGAAGTCAAACTTTCGCTCAAACCACAGCGGCGGTCGATTCATGGCTGCAGACGAATCACGTCTTCCTACAAGATGCCAAAGCATGGAGAGGCGATGCAATTCGGGGCACGCCTCCAGTTGCCGGAACTTCTCCGCGGGCTATTACAAGCAGGGTCACCTGCCGCGAGCTTTCTCGCTCAGGCGCTTGACGAAACTCGGGACGTGGACCACGGCGCGCCCTACCGTTCCGTTTCCGATCTCCTGAGTTCCATCGTGGGCACGGACGCGCATGATGTAGAAGCGTCCGTCAAACGATTCCAGTTCCGCGTCGGCTTGAATTCGCACGCCTATGCTGCTGGCGGCGCGGTGTTCGATGTGGATCGAGATGCCCACGCTGATTTCTCCCTCATCGCAAAACGGTTGCAGCGCATTGAAGGCGGCGATTTCCATCAGTCGAATCATGTCTGGAGTCGAATACACGGGTGGCAACTGCGGATCATATCCGGCGAGCGTGTGCTTCAATTCGACAGTTTCAGACGCTGCACCGCGCACGCCGATGGGGATGGGCCGGGCCATGGGATGGACAGAGCAAGTTGCGCCAGTAACTGCGTTCCTCGAACACAGGCACAAATTGCCTTGATTTTCATCATATAGCATGAAAATTTCCGCGGGCCGGGAACTTTCCAGAGAGTTGCGACATTACAGGTTATGAAAGAGATTGCAGTGACTGCCTGAGGAACGCCGCCGTCGAGGGATATCGCAGCCTTGCGGATGGAGTTGTGAGCCTGGTCCTGTTCCTGTTATCGACTGGGCCGAGCCTGCTGCTATGGGGCGCAATTCTGTTCTTCCCGGTACGGCTGGGTTGGAAGAAAGTGCGGCGCAGACTTGCCGCGTAGCGGACTTCAGATGGGGTTCACTTTGATGCCGGATGTCGGGGGGCCCACTTCTTGAAAGGCGCGATGAGTGGGCACCCTCGTTTTCTATAGTTGTTACAATTAGCGTGGCAGTGTTCCCTCCGCTGCCGCGCACATGCAGACATTCGACGAACATTTCGACGTAGTGGTGGTGGGGGCTGGACATGCCGGATGCGAAGCCGCCATGGCGGCTGCTCGCGTGGGGCTGAAGACCGCGCTTTTTACTTTGAACGTCGATCTGATTGCGCAGATGTCTTGTAACCCCGCTATAGGCGGCATCGCCAAGGGGCACCTGGTGCGGGAGGTGGATGCTCTCGGCGGGATCATGGGCGAAATCACGGATGCGGTCGGAATCCAATTTCGGCTGCTCAATACTTCGCGCGGGCCCGCCGTCTGGTCGCCGCGGGCGCAGTGCGACAAGCAGGCCTATCGGCTGAAGATGCGCGAAGTGCTGGAATCGCAGGCTAATCTGAAGATCAAGCAGGCGGAAGTGGCGGATGTGGTTGTGGAGTCGATGGTCGATGGTCGATGGTCGTTCGCGGATTCCGATGAAAATGGTTATCCCAAGCTAAGAAAGGAGTCTGCATTTCCTAACGACCAACGACTAACGACCGACGACGCTCCTCGCATCATTCGCGGCATTCTGCTGCGCGATGGGCGGCGCGTGTCGGCGGATGCGGTCATCATCACCACGGGGACCTTTCTTAATGGGCTGATTCATTGCGGCGAGCAGCAGTATCCGGCGGGGCGGTCGGGTGAGCCGGCGGCGGTTTTGTTGGGCGAAGCGCTTAAGAACCTGGGGCTGCGGGGATGCCGGCTTAAGACGGGGACACCTCCGCGGCTTGATGGACGCACGATTGACTGGTCTCGCTTCGAGCGGCAGCCGGGGGATCTGGATCCCACTCCGTTCAGCTTTCGCACGCGGCGAGTGGCGCATCATGACTCGCAGGTGCCTTGCTATATCGCGTTTACCACGGAAGAGACGCATCGCATTATTCGCGAGAACGTGCATCGCTCGCCGATGTACAGCGGGCAGATTCAATCGACGGGGCCGCGGTACTGTCCTTCGATTGAAGACAAGATCGTCAAGTTTCCCGACAAGCTGACGCACCAGCTCTTTTTGGAACCCGAGGGGCTGAATACGCACGAGATCTATGTCAACGGCATGAGCACTTCGCTGCCGATTGATGTGCAACTGGCGATTCTCAAGTCGATTCCGGGGCTCGAAGACGCGGAGATGATGCGGCCCGGTTACGCGATTGAGTACGACTCGATTGATCCCACGGAGTTGAAGCGCACGCTGGAAACGAAAAAGATTGCGGGGTTGTTTCTCGCTGGGCAGATCAACGGGACTTCGGGGTACGAGGAAGCGGCTTGCCAGGGAATTATGGCGGGAATCAACGCGGCTTTGAAGGTGAAGGGCGAGGCACCGCTGGTGCTTGATAGAACTGAAGCTTATACGGCGATTCTGATTGACGATTTGATTTCGAAGGGCACCAACGAACCTTACCGCATGTTCACTTCGCGGGCGGAGTTCCGTTTGCATCTGCGGATCGATAATGCCGACCGGCGGCTTACTCCGCATGGACGGCGGGTGGGGCTGATCTCGGACGACGCTTGGGCGGAGTTTGAGGCTAAGCAGCGGCGGCTGGAGGACGTGAAGCAGTTGCTGGAGCGGACTAAGATGACCGCGGCGATGGCTGGGGAAATCGAGCAGGCTGCTTTTGTTGCTGGCGAAAGCTCGCGGGCAGGGGCGCCCGCGCCACACGACCTTTCTTCGGCAGTGGGCCAACCTTTTGCACAAATGCTGAAGCGGCCGGAGATTGGGATCGAGCAGCTCGCTAGCGTTCTACATGATCTACTGCCCAAGTTTTTCGAAAGAGATTCCGCTGTGTCTTCTGCGGGTACGCTTTCGTCCGAAATCCGCAACGAGCTCAAATCGGTGGAAACGGAGATCAAGTATGCCGGATACCTTGACCAACAGCAGCGCGCCATTGATCGGCTGAAGAAGGCCGAGCTGCGGCGCATTCCGGATTGGTTCGATTACCGCGCTGTCAGCGGGCTGTCGCGCGAAATGCAAGAGAAGCTCGGGAAGGTTATCCCGCAGACGCTAGGTCAGGCCTCGCGCATTCCTGGGGTGACACCGGCGGCGGTTTCACTGATCAACGTTTATATCGAGATTCAAGGGCGGCGACGGGAGCAGGCTGCGGCGCTGTAGTTGCCCGCAGGCCGTGAAGAGTGGCCGAGCTGCGCTCGGCTGGGTAGGTGAGGGCACCTGCCGCTACGTGAACTCGGACGGGGCAGAGCCCCGTCACCAAATATGCTGATTCAGCGCGCGGCAGCCTTCTGCACCGCGGATCGCAGTTCATCATATGGCATCGCTCCAGGATGGTAAATCGCTACCTGACCGGCGCGATTCAGGACTACCAGAGTCGGCGTCGTGCTGGCTCCGTAGGCATTGAAGTTTTGCTTGCTGAGCGGGACGGGCATGTCTTGAAGGCTGGCGTAATAGCGCGCGCGGACGGATTCTATGTAGGCTCGCTCCTGCTCGGGGGCGGCATCGGCGCCTTGGGCGGCGTAGCCGTAGAGTTGGGTGGGACCGATGACGACCAGGCCTTCGGGAGCGAACTCCTGGCGCAGGCGGGCTATTACGGGGACTTCAGCTTTGCAGTCCCCACACCAGTGCGCCCAGAAAAACAAGAGGACTGGCGAACCTTTTAGCGACGCTAGAGTGGGCGGCTTCGATCCCAGATATTGCGTTTCTTCTAGAGGCGGCGCGGGCCGTCCGACTAGAGCGAGCAGGTTGAGATTCTTCTGAAGCCTAGCGCGAATGGATGTGTTTCCATAGCGCGCCAGGGCTGACCGCAACAGCGCCACGGCTTTCGCTTGCTGACTTTTTGGCGCCGTTCCGTCTCTGACCAGGCTCTGGGCTAATACTTCGTAGGCGGCGCCCAGGGCGATGGGCAGATGAGGCTCGGCGTCGAGTTTGTGCTTGGTGGTTGCTAGTTGCTGCTCCGCTAGAGTACGTGTCTCGGTGGCGTAGGCGGCAGCTTGATCCCACTGCCTGGTTGCGACTGCTGCGCGCGCCATCCACGACAGGGCTTCGAGGTATTCGGGCGTGACACCTTGCTGAGCCTTGTAGGTGCTAAGTTCTGACTCGGCCGCAGAAAAGGAGTTCTGGGCTAGTTGGGCGCGGACATCTCCGACGACGTCGGCTTGGGCGCGCACGGAAGCGGTCCACATGCAAAGACAGACTCCGGCGAGAACGAGGCCCCACTTCCCCATACGAATCGGCATGGTTTGATGATGAATGAGGCGCTGCGAAGTTGCAAACGGGATGCTTAAGCAGCCGCGCGATATCGACTATCAGAACGACCCATGACGGTCATCATTTCGTGGAAAGAGGCAATGTCGAAGTTCGAAATGGAGCGGTTTTGCGCCAGCCCTTCCAAGACTGGCTTGGAGGGACAAAACAGTTTCAGTTGAATATCGTTTTCGCGGGTCCAGCGCTCGAGATAGGCGAGCATTCCGAGGCCGCCGCCGCCAATTGCTTTCACTTCGGAGAGATCCAGTGCAATGACGGGGGAGTCCTGAGCCTGCACGACGTTGCGCAGCTTGAACACCGCGTCGCTGAGGACGATCCTGCCCTTGCACTCAATCACTGTCAGGTCGCGCAGGTTCTCCACGTGTATGGCCAGCATGGATCCTCCAAACTGTTGCTTCACTCCGATGGCAAAAAGAGCAAGGAGGTTGCCAAAAGGCGACGAACCTTATTTTTCAACTGGATACGAAAGAAGGGAGGGAGGGAGGGAATCGGGAACTTTCGGCATGGTGTCAGGGAAATCTGTACCTGGATGGATTACTTCCGTAAGCAGAGAATCCTCTCGCCATTTACCCCTGAATATGTACAATTTAGGTGCGTTTGATCTTTGCGGTTGTCAGCAGTGCCCTGCTCTTACAGCGTGACCTGCCATACAGCGTGAGCTGCCTGAGCGTGATTCTGCCAGTACTATCCTGCGAGTTCCGGCGCACACTTCAACAAAAGGGACACAGCAACATCATGGAAACAGGAACAGTAAAGTGGTTTAACGATGCCAAGGGCTATGGTTTTATCAGCCGCCAGAATGGTGAAGATGTATTCGTGCACTTCTCCGCCATCCAGGCAAACGGGTTTCGCAGCCTGCAGGAAGGTCAACAAGTTCAGTTCGACGTGGTAAAAGGCCCGAAGGGCTGGCAGGCAGAGAACGTCAAAGGCGTCTAAACCACAACTAAAATTCGGATAAAGAAGGGCGGCCTGCGCGGGCCGCCTTTTTCTTTGCTCCGACTGGGTAGTGGAGCGGCCGGCTTCTCGCCGTCCTTGAGCAACTTGGTGCCGGGCGGGGTCCCCGGCTCCCCATTTCCATTTCAAGCAGCTTGCTCGGCTTCGGCTACCGTTCCGTAGAATCGAAAGAAGCTTTCCACCCTTGTGACCTCCAGAGCCTGGTGGATGCGCTGATTCACGCCGACTAAGCCGAGGCTGCGTTTATCCTTTTGTCGAGTGATGTAGGCCCCGACCAGCGCCCCAATCCCGGCCGAATCCGCGAGTGGGACTGCGGTGAAATCCAGAATGAGAGCGCGGGAGTTGTCAGCCCGCACCTTGGATTGAAAGCCGAATAAATTGGGAAGCGTCAGTGGTCCCGCAAGGCGCAGAATGCGGATTCCCTCGCGCGATCCGGGAAGATCTTCGATGTGCAGCGGCTCAGGCATGCGAGCAATGTTACCCGCTCATGACAGGGTTCGTGTTAAAAACAGGTTAATTCCGGGAGTGCGGGTTTGTGAACGCGCGGTGCGGTTATCCGACTTCGGAGCTGCGCTCCGCTTTGGACGGGCGAGTCGCCCGTCCCCAACGCTTGTTTACTCGCCGCCTACGGTTAGGCCGTCAATACGTACCGTGGGCGAGGCTACGCTGCCGCGGAATTCCAAATCGCTGCCGATCTCGGAAATATTGCAGAACATGTCTTTGAGATTGCCGGCTACCGTGATTTCCTCGACGGGATAGGCCAGTTCGCCGTTGACGATCCACATGCCGGAAGCACCGCGAGAGTAGTCTCCGGTTACCAAGTTGGCGCCGTGACCGAGAAACTCGGTTACATAGAGGCCGTCTTTGATCTTCGCGATAATCTGGCTCGGCGTTTTGGTTCCTGGTTTGAGGAAATAATTTCCCGGACCGATGCCGGGGGTTCCAGCGAGTCCGCGCGACGCGTTGGCGGTAGTCTCGAGGCTCAACTTTTTCGCCGTGTAGGTATTCAGCAGATAGGACTTCAGGATTCCGTTCTCAATTACTACTGTCCGGCGCGTGGGAATGCCTTCGCCATCGAAGGGCGTGGTGCCGAAGCCTCCGGACATGGTGCCATCGTCGATGACGGTGACGTTCGCGCCGGCAATTTTCTCGCCGAGCTTGCCCGCCAGAAATGAGGCTCCGCGATAAATGGAGTCGCCATTGATGCCCTCGAAAATATGTTCGAGCATGGAGTTCGCAACCATCGGGTCGAGCACGACCGGCACATGCGCGGTCTTCACCTTGCGCGCGCCCAGACGGCGCAGGGTGCGGCGCGCCGCTTCTTTTCCGACCTGCTCCGCCGAGTCGAGTTTGGCCAGGCTGCGCGCCACCGAATACCAGTAATCGCGCTGCATGCCGCCATTTGCGTCCTGCGCGATGGGCACGGCCGCGACTGAACAATACGACCGGCGGTATTCGCCGACAAAGCCGTGAGAATTTGCCAGCACTTTTCTGCCGGTGGCAGCGTCGAACGATCCACCATCGGAGTTCTTGATGCGGGGATCGGCGTCGAGCGCGGCCTTTTCGGCGCGGCGCGCGTACTCGATGCGCTCGGGGCCGGGCAGCGAGTAAACGTCCTGGTGATAAAGATGAAGGTCGCCGGAAAGCGATCCGAGCTTTCCGGCTTCGGGGATGCCGGCGTACGGGTCTTCGGAACAGATCCTCGCCAGCTCGAGCGCCGATTTCAACATGCGCTCGATGCCGGCGGCGGAAAGATCGCTGGAGTAGGTGCTGGCCGCGCGCTGTCCGAAGAATACGCGCACGCCGATGGCGCGCGAGCCCGCTTCTTTCAACGTTTCGACCTGGCCGAGTCGCACCACGGTCGAAAATTCGTCGCCTTCGCGGACGACGCATTCGGCTGCCGTGGCTCCGCCTTTCATCGCGCGGGTGACGACGTCGGTGGCAACTTCCTTTAGATCGGTTGCGAGTTTCGTTTCGCTGGTTTCCAGGGTTGTCGTCATTTAGGTAAACATTCGAAGTTAGCAGTCAGTCCGCATGAGGAAAAATCCTAGTGCGGTGTATCGCGAGTTCTTGGCACCCGCCCATGCGCAGGTCCTTCGCTTCGCTCAGGATGACACTCTGTCTTGATCTCGCCAAACATCTCCAACTTTATTGCATGTACCCGCCGGTTTCGCGTTTCGCTGTCCCACCGACGGTCATCCGATCGATTTTAATGGTTGGGATACCGACCCCGACCGGAACGGCCTGTCCATCTTTGCCGCAAGTGCCGACACCCTCATCGAGTTTCAAATCGTTGCCGACCATGGAGACACGCGTGAGCACATCGGGGCCGTTGCCGATCAGGGTTGCGCCTTTGATGGGCGCGGTGATCTGCCCGTCTTCGATGAGATAGGCTTCCGATGCGGAGAAAACAAATTTGCCGTTTGTGATGTCGACCTGTCCGCCGCCGAAGTTCACGGCGTAGACGCCGTTCTTCACCGAACGAATGATGTCTGCGGGATCGTCCTGGCCGGCGAGCATGTACGTGTTTGTCATGCGGGGCATGGGAATGTGCTCGTAGCTTTCGCGGCGTCCATTGCCGGTGTCGGCGAGGCCCATTAGCTTTGACGAGAGTTTGTCGCTTAGATATCCTTTCAAAATTCCATTTTCGATCAGGACGGTTTCTTGCGTGGGCTGGCCTTCGTCGTCTACGTTCAAGGAGCCACGGCGCCACGGCATCGTGCCGTTGTCGACCACGGTGCACTTTTCGCTGGCTACTCGCTTGCCGATCAGACCGGCGAATGCCGATGTCTTCTTGCGATTGAAGTCGGCCTCCAACCCGTGACCCACGGCTTCGTGCAGCAAGACGCCCGGCCATCCTGGACCGAGCACGACTTCCATATCTCCGGCGGGAGCCTCGCGCGCGTCGAGTTGCAGAATCGCCTGGCGCGCGGCCTCCTTGGCGAAAAACTCGGGAGTCTTGTCGCCAAAGAAGAAGTCGAGAGCCACCCGTCCCCCGCCGCCGGAAGTGCCGCGACCCGAACTCGCGTCCGTCTTCGCGATGCAGGAAACATTCAAGCGCGCCAGGGGCTGCGAGTCTTCAGCAAACGTACCGTCGGAACCGACTACCAGAATATTTCTGAGTTCATCGGCGTAGTTGGTGCGTACTTCCTTGATTCTTGGATCGTATGCACGCGCGGTTTTGTCGGCGCGCATCAGTAACTCAACCTTGGCGGTAATGTCGGCGTCCACCGAAGGCAACGTCACGGGGTATAGGCTGCGGGCAGGCTTCTGTTGAAATCCGACGACTGTCGACTTGGCTGGAGCGCTTGCGATCAGCGCCGCGGTGCGGGCAGCATGCAGAATTCGCTGGGGAGAGAGATCGTCGGTGTAGGCATAGCCGGTGCGCTCACCGGAAACGACGCGCACGCCGCAGCCCGCCGAAATCCCCTGCGAAGCCGATTTCACCAGGGACTCATCCACCATCAGCGAAGTGGAGGTCAGATATTCGAAATAAAGATCGGCGTAGTCGCCGCCGGCCGAAAGCGCCGCGGCGAGGTAAGTCTCAAGATCGTGATTCGCAAGCCCGTAATGCTCGAAGAAGAAATGTTCGTGGTGTACATTCACCATATTTTGATGCCTTTGGTTTCAAAACGACTCGCGGCCCGCAGCCCCTAAAGGGGCGTCTGAATTTCGAAGACTTGCGGCATCGCTGAAGCGATGCCCTAAATACGAACCCCCTGCACCGCGGATTGCTAACTCCATTATCCCACGAGCAGAAGGTCGTCAGGATCGGGGCAAGATTACGGAATATAGGCTAGGCCATGCCCGAGCGAAACCAAACAATCTCGCGGTGCAGCGATCACTGACGCGGGCTTTCGCGGGGCGAATAATTCCGACTGTGACCTCAGACTCGCTCAGTCAGATGCTCGCCAACTTTCTCGACGGCGCACGCGCCGCAGTGGTAGTGGAAGACGGCGCCATCGCGTTCGATCTGGCGGAATCGAGATATTCGATATCCGGCGAGTACAACAAATGCCTGCTGCACCTGTGGTCGAGCGAGCGGAATTTCGTACGGCGCGTTTTGGATGCGGAAGTAAAGGCCACTACACTCCGGTTACAGGTGCAGCGCATGGGACAAAATCGTCCGACTCGGCTCGACTTCTGCCGCGATCGCGATCGGCGGTCGCCGGCCGCGCGACGGGCTGCCCGGAGCGCTTATGAGCCTCAACTGCGCCGGGCGCTGGAGAGAAATTTTCCCGAATGGACCGTGGTTCGGCTGACTACCAGTATCGATCTCGAACACTCCTTCGGTCCTGCATATCTGCGCGGCTGGATGCGTCAGGGGCAGCGCGCGCTGGCCATTGTGGGAGTGAACGATCAGGAGACGCAAGCGACCGTCGACGGCGCGCTGACCTGCGGGATCCTTTGGCTCGAGGCGTGCCGGCTGGCACAGCGGGAGCGCCGCGTGGTGGAAGGGCTGGCGCTGATTGTGCCGAAGGGCACGGTGGCGCTGACCCGGCAGCGAATGGCGCATCTGCATCCCACGGCGGCGAAATGGTATTTGTACGAATTCGACCAAAGGGAGGATGCGCTCGTTCCGGTGGATACAGGCGATTGCGGCAACCTGGCAACCCGGCTGGTGTATTCGATCGATGAAGGCTTGGCGCGCGAACGCTTTGCTGGATCGATCGCGCGCATTCGCGACATTCTGCCGCACGCGGAAATCGTGGTACTCTCACCCGCGCTGATTTCATTCCGGCGGCATGGCCTGGAGTTCGCGCAGGCGCGGGTTGCGCATGATCCGCGAAATTTTCGGAGCGGCGAGGAAATCGCTTTCGGGATGGGGCCGGAAGAGCGCGTTCTCAACCCAGAGAATGAAACGCAGTTTGCCGATTTGGTGCGGCTGGCGGCGGCCGTCCGCCGGACGGACGGCCCCAAGAATCACGCGTTGTGGCGCATGCACCCCGAGCGCTGGCTGGAATCACTGGTGTTCAGCAACATCGCGGCGCTTGATGGGCGGCTACGGCCGGAATTTGTGTATGCCCAGGTGCCCGCATTCGCCGCGGCGGATCGAGCGATGATCGACATTCTGGCTGAGACGCGCGAGGCCCGCCTGGCCGTCATCGAACTCAAAGCCGACGAGGATCTTCACCTTCCACTGCAGGGCGTGGATTACTGGTCGCGCGTCGCCTGGCACCAGAGCCGCGGAGAATTTGCGCAATTCGGCTACTTTCCCGGACGCGCGATTTCAATGCAAAAGCCGCTGCTCATGCTGGTTGCGCCCGCCCTGCACGTGCATCCCACGAGCGACACGATCCTGCGCTACTTGTCGCCGGAGATCGATTGGGAGGTGCTGGGAATTGACGAGCACTGGCGGGAAGAGATCAGAGTGGTGTTCCGCAAGAGGCCAGTGCGCACACCGGTTCGCGCGGCTTAAAGTTCCACCATCGAAACGCGCTCAGATGCCGATGCTTTTTCGCAGCATCACCAGTTGTCCGAGGTGATACGCGTTGTGGTCGGCCACCAGCAGCGCCTCGCGCAAAATCGTTTGTCCATCACCCCAGGGGATGCGGGCGTAGAGATCGATTTTCCGGTTGGCGACTAGCCGCTCCACCGTTTGCAGGTCCTTCTTGAACGCGGCTATACTCGTGGTCCAAGCCTTCTCGTTTATGGGAGCTTCCGACGCCGGCCAGTATCCTTCGGGCCATTTCGGGGAGACGTGCTTCGCATCGCGGATGAACTCAAGGATGTCCCACTGGCCGAGGCGCATGTGCTCGAGCAGCATCTGGGCGGTGTGCGGGAAGTTCGCAACTTTAACTCCGGCGAGTTGCACGGGCCAATCGCCCATGGCATCGTCGAAGCTGATGTGCGCTCCTCCATCTTTCAGCAGGTAGAGGACGTGGTCGCGGAGGAGTTGATCGGCAGATGTCTTTGGCACCGCAGCCTTCTTGTTCGATGCAGACCTAGTCGATGTCTTCCCGGTCTTCGCTCTTTTCGTCTTCTTCACCATAGTGATCCCATTGTATGAAGGCGGAAGCTGAATCGAGAAGTCGTGGGCTATTCCGGCTTTGGGTGCATTTCGCTTTCTAGTGCTTCGCCTTTGTACACCCGTCCGATTCCGCGTACCAGGCGACGCATCGGCAGTTCTCCCTTGGCATCGGCAAAAAAAATTTCGCCTGCACGGGTGCCGCGATAGCACCAGCGCTTCAGGATCGCCAGGTGCTCCATGCGCTCGATCGCACTGGCTGGTTGGTACGCGGGAAATGCCGTTAGTGCGGCTTGGATGCGGGCTTCCATGGATTGTGATTTGGTGTGCTCCGCGCCGTAGATGGGAAACTCAAGCGGTCCGGCGAGCGCGCCAGCGTCGACGCGGAACAACGCTACGCTTTCCGCCAGCCGAGACTTTTGCACGGATTTTTGCACGATTACGGCGTGCGACTGATCAAGGCGGCGGACGAACTCCGGCAATTGCTGCAGGGCGGGAGTTAGCTTGTCGAGCCGCGCGTGAATGGCGGCAGCCGTTTCGAATTCCATTTGCGACGAGGCGGTGTCGCGCTCGGCCGACATCTGCCGCTTCAGCGACTCACCGCGCGAGTCGAGAAAATCCTCGACCCGCACCACTTCGGCGCGGTACTCGTCATCGGTACAGCCGCGAAAACAGGGCGCCAAACACATCTTCATTTCGGAATAAACGCAGCCGGGGAACTTCGGATCGGGATGAAGATCTTCCACACAGCGCCGCATCTTGAAGAAGTCGAGCGCGTCGTTCATGAACTTTTCCGCCACCACTCGCGAGGCGAATGGGCCGTAGTAGACGTTCTTACCCGCACTCCGCCCTAGCCGCGTCGTAATCGAAGCGCGGGGGAATTCGTTTTCCAGATGCAGCTTGACGAGCGGAGCGAAGCGCAGCCGCAAGCGATTTGCGTAGGTCTTGGGAAAGGCGGCGCGAAGGACTTGATAGAGGACGAATCCCGATTCGAAGTCGGAGCCGGTCAGGGTGTACTCGATCCAGCACACGCGATGACGCAGGTTGAGGCGTTTGGTGCGTTCTTCTGGAGCGGAGAGCAGGCGCTGGAGTCGCCGGCGCAGGTTGGCCGTCTTGCTGACGTAGGGCTCGGAGTTCGTATCTTCGCCGCGCAGAAGAAACACGGCCGGGGCGGCGGCTATTGTGGAGAAGACCTCGGCGTCAGCTTCCGGCCGGAACTCTATGCGATCGGTCTGCACGCTTTTAATTGTAGAGCGACCGACCAGGCAAGCGCAGGCCCCCCTTCCACACACTGTCATCCCGGGACGACAGTTTTTTGACAGCGTCTAGAAATACCACCTCTGGGTTTTCATCCGAAGCTGGCGCTCTTAAACTTCTGCCGGAAGTCCGGGCCATCCATCTTCACGATGCGGCACATTTCGTGCAGCCGGGAGCGCATGCGCTCGCCGATGCGGTCGCCAAGGGTTTCTTCGCGCGCTGCCGCCCGCGCTGGCGAAAGCGATCGAGTGACGGTCGCCGCAGGCTCGTCGGGGAAATTCGTGGTGATGAGTGTGGTTCGATTGTCGTTGTATCGCGTATTGAGAATCAGGCTGACCGTGTCCCACACCCATTCGCTCGGCTTCACGGCGCCAAGTTCATCAAGCAGCAGAATCTCGGCCTCAAACACCGGACGCAGCACTTGCAGTTCGGTTGCCTGGACAGAATCGTTGTAGGAGTTCTGAATTTGTTTCAGCAGTTCGCGATAGTCACAAAAAAGGCAGGCGCTTGCTCGGCTGGCAATCAGCTCCTTCAGAATGCCTACCGCGAGATGGGTCTTGCCAGTGCCGATTCCGCCGACTAGCAGCAGGCCCTTGCCGTCTCGAGGATCAAACTCCTGCACGAAGCGCGACGCGCTGATCTGAGCCAACGCAACCGAATGATCGGCTCCCGGAAAGTCCGTCGTAAAGTTCGACAGTTCGCAATGCTCATATCTTTTGGGAATGCGCGCAGCCACGATCATCGCTCCGTTGCGGGCCTGGAGCTGGCAATCGCAACGCGTGACGCCGCCGTCCGGTGTTCCCTGTACCGGCTTCCATCCTGAGCCCGCGCACAAGGGGCAAACTTCGATTGCTGCCTTCACGATTATGTAATTAGTCCTGCACATAGACTCTGCACCCGAACCCGCTCGCGTTGCAACTCGAAACCGTTTCCTGTCTGTGCACATCCTGTGGAGACAGGCGTCTAGTTGTGGAGAACGGCGCGGGTGCGGGGGAAAGACTGCTGATCGCGATTCGCAGACTGGGAGGCTGCGGAAAAACTCATCGAGTCGCACGAAGCTCGCCCCGGGCGCTGAAGCGCGCATCCTCGATGACTTACGGCACGAGTGAACTCGTGCCCTTCCCGTTCTTGCAGAATGTCTGAGTTCTTCCGCAGCGCTGAAGCGCTGCGCCACCAAAGATTTGAGGCGGTGTCGAGTTTTTCTGCAACGGACTTGTTTTTCTGCAACAAACTTAGGGAGCTAAGAAGTACTTAGCACTTTCGGCTCATTCTCCAATCACTACACTCAGCACTCGCTTAAGGTGTCAAAACCGGCAACTGGCACGTGTTTCCCATTGACAATCCCTTCACATGGGCGAGAATGGCCATCGCCGGTGCTCGCGCTTTGAGCTTTCCTCCCCGGCTGATGGCGCGGGGACCGTAACGACTAGTGTCAGGAGAGAGCATGAATAAAGCTGATCTGGTTGATCGGATCGCCGGAGCCTGCAGTATTTCCAAGGCTCAGGCGACAACCGCGATCGACACCACCGTGGACAGCGTTACCGCTGCCCTTCGCAAAGGGGACCGGGTAGCCTTGATTGGATTCGGCACGTTCTCCGTCTCGCAGCGCAAGGCCCGCAATGGCCGAAACCCGCAGACGGGTGCCACCATCAAGATCGCTGCTCGTAGAGTCGCCAAATTCACTCCCGGAAACGAACTTAAAAAAGTAGTCAACAAAGGTAAGTAGGGGCCCCAGAAATATTGGATACGATCGAGACGGCAGGGGGTCGGCCCTGCCGTTTTGCTTTCAGGAGTCAGGTCTTAAGGTGTTAGGGTTCGAATGCGAGGCTTTCCTAAGACCCAAGCCTGTTCTTCGGATACCTGTCTTGCTGAATCCTTTCCAGCTCCTGTAGAATCTAAGCGTTGAATCGAGGGCTCAGGAACTCATGAAAGCAGCAATCCATCCGCACTACAACGAGATTCGCGTACATTGCGCTTGCGGCAACGCGTTTGTCACCCGCTCCACGCACAAGGGCGACATCAGCGTAGAAATCTGCGCCGCCTGTCATCCCTTCTTTACCGGCAAGCAGAAGCTCATGGACACGGCCGGCCGGGTGGAGCGCTTCCGCCGCAAGTATGCCAAGAGCGACGCCGCCAAAGCTGAAGCCGCGAAAACCGAAGCCGCCAAGAAATAATTGCCGCAAAGAAACGCGCGTTCTTGAAAGTCTCCCCGCGTGGGAGGCTTTGCTTTTGTGTAGGACGGGCGTCCCGCCCATTCCAGCGGAGCGAAGGTCAGCAGTCGCCTGCGTTCACGTCAACTCTGGACTCGCTATAGCCTCGTCAGTAAAAGAAAGTAAAATCATACCGTGCAGAAGTTCTGGGATAACGCGGATGCGCTGTCGGGCCGGATGGGCGAGTCGCCCGTCCCGACGCGTGCATTTCCTGCAGCCCTCAGCATCGGCAACGTCCGCATAGCTCCGGCCACTGTGCTTGCCCCCATGGCCGGCGTCACCGACACGGTGTTCCGCCGCTTCATCAAAAACCTTGGCGGATGCGGGCTGATCATGACCGAGTTCACCTCGGCGGACGGAGTGCTGCGCGACGAGCGCGTCCGCGGACGCTACCTGCATTTCTACGAAGACGAACACCCGATCTCGGCGCAACTTTTCGGCAGCAGTCCGAGCGTGCTGGCCGATGCGGCGCGGCTGGTGGAAGACCTGGGGTTCGACTTGGTCGACCTGAACCTCGGCTGTCCGGCCAAGAAAGTCGTGAAGTGCAACGGCGGCTCCGGCTTGCTGCGCGATCTGCCGCTGATCCGCCAGATTTTCGAAGCGGTGCGGGCCGCCGTGAAGATTCCGTTCACGGTGAAATTCCGCGCCGGATGGAGCGATGACGAAATCGTCTGTGTTGAACTGGCGCGCATGGCAGAAAGCTGCGGCCTGGGCGCTGTCGCGCTGCATGCGCGTACGCGCGAACAGGGCTACAGCGGAAATGCGCGCTGGGAATGGATTGCCTCCGTCAAGCAGGCGGTCAAGATTCCCGTAATCGGCAACGGCGACATCCGTTCGCCCGAAGACGCCTGTGCCATCGTCGCGCAAACCGGCTGCGACGCGGTGATGATCGGGCGCATGGCTCCGGCGAATCCGTGGATTTTTCGGCAAATCGAGCAATATATAAGCCGTGTGGGAACGGGCGGCGGCGCGCATCCGGCGGAGCGGAGCTCGGCAGAAGAAATGTACGACGAACCCGCTGAAGCCGACCGCTATCAGATGATCCGCACCTACTTCCAAATGCTGCTGGAAGAAGAAATGGCCGGAGCGGAAGGCAAGATGAAGCAATTCGCGTCATGGTTCACCCACGGCGTGCCTGGAGGCGCAGCGCTCAGGAAGGCGATCTACGAGGCCAGGAGCGGGGCGGAAATACTGGGGCGAGTGGAAGAGTTTTTTGAGACGAGAGCGGCGGCGAGTGCGCCCGTCATTTCGTCTTA
>Ga0070761_10000187_pt1 | contig 40774 bp, 34 predicted proteins | sample HubBroMetageREF1_FD_66724 | JGI IMG/M metagenome (GOLD analysis project Ga0070761, IMG submission 66724) | Reference soil microbial communities from the Hubbard Brook experimental Forest, New Hampshire, USA - Hubbard Brook CCASE Soil... | ecosystem: Environmental > Terrestrial > Soil >... | reverse complement strand
TCGCCGCCGAAGGCCGGGTGCGTGCGCAGACACGCACGGCCCCGCTGACCGAGATCAACGACGTGCTGGCCGCACTGCGCAGCGCCACCGTGGCCGGCCGTGCCGTCATTACTCTGTGAATTCGCTCGACGCGGCTTGCGGCAGGATTGCCCCTGAAGCAGGGTCAGGCCGCCGCTGCCGACGACCGGCGCAGCTCTGCGGGACGCCTCGCCAAACTCATCCTGAGCCATGAGGCAGCGCCGCTGTGACGCTGGTTCATGAAGAATCGTTCATGCGCGGGGGGCGAGGCAGCGGGCACCGCCCAGCTGCCGTCCGCGTGGCAGCGGCGGGCAGTTCGGCTATCATGCCGCACCCGTGCTTCCGCGCGCGCTGTTGGCGCCCGTTTCCGATGGTACCTCCGGCTTGCATACGCTGGCCGTCGCAAGGAGTGGCTGTATGTGCAAGTTGCCGCTGCGTTTCGCCTGACCGGGCGCAGCATGACCTATCAGGACCATTCCGATTCCGAGCTACTGATCCTGGTCGACACCGCGGATCGCGAAGTCGGCTATCTCGGCAAACGCGCCTGCCACCACGGCAGCGGGGTGCTGCACCGCGCCTTCTCGCTGCTGATCTTCAATGAGCGCGGCGAGCTCCTGTTGCAGCAGCGGGCCGCGAGCAAACGGCTTTGGCCGCTGTACTGGTCCAACAGCTGCTGCAGCCACCCGCGCCAGGCGGAGACACTGGAAGCGGCCACCCAGCGCCGCCTGCGGGAGGAACTGGGGCTGGCCTGCCCGCTGCGGTTTCTGTTCAAATTCCAGTATCAGGCCCAGTTCGATGACGCGGCCGGCGAGCGCGAGTTATGCTCGGTATACGTGGGCCGGTCGGACCAGCCCGTCAGGAGCAATCCGCGCGAGGTACACGCCTGGCGCTGGATCAGCCCACAGGCCCTGGCGGTGGAGCTTTCGCAATTCGGGGCAGAGCGATTCACCCCGTGGTTCCGATTGGAGTGGGAGCAGATCTGGCGCGATCATCGCGCCGAGCTGCAGGCTTTGTGAGTAGGAGGCGTTTTTGGGCGTACCACTGATTCAGGCGTACCGTGTCGGGCGCTACATCGCCGGGCAACGGCTGCGCGGCATTAAGCGTTATCCGCTGGTGCTGATGCTCGAGCCGCTGTTCCAGTGCAACCTGGCGTGCGCCGGCTGCGGCAAGATCGACTATCCCAAGGAGATTCTGCAGAAGCGGCTGAGCGTGGCGGACGCACTGCGCGCCGTCGATGAATGCGGTGCGCCGATGGTCTCCATTCCCGGCGGTGAACCGCTGATCCACAAGGAAATGCCCGAGCTGGTGGCCGGCATCGTCGCGCGCCGCCGCTTCGTGTATCTGTGTACCAACGCGATCCTGCTTCCCAAGCACATCGATGAGTACCGGCCCTCGCCCTATCTGACCTTTTCGATCCATCTGGACGGCAGCCGCGAGCGCCACGACGAGTCGGTCTGTCAGGAAGGCGTGTTCGACAAGGCGGTCGCCGCGATCCGTCTGGCGCGCTCGCGCGGGTTCCGCGTGACCGTCAACTGCACGCTGTTCAGCGGTGAGAGTCCGGATGACGTCGCGGCCTTCTTCGATGAGGCGATGACGCTCGGCATCGAGGGAATCACGGTTTCCCCCGGCTACAGCTACCAGCATGCGCCGCGCCAGGACGTGTTTCTCGGGCGCAACGCCAGCAAAAATCTCTTCCGCGAGATCTTCAAGCGCGGACGACTGCCGGCCGCGGGCGGCGAGCGGCGGCGCTGGGCATTCAACCACTCCAGCCTGTTCCTGGACTTCCTCGCCGGCAATCAGGCGTACCAGTGCACTCCGTGGAGCACCCCGACCTTCAATATCTTCGGCTGGCAGCGCCCCTGTTACCTGCTGACCGATGAAGGCCATGCTGACACCTTCCGCGAGCTCATGGAGGAGACCGACTGGGAGGCGTATGGGGTCGGGCGTAACCCGGCGTGCGACAACTGCATGGCGCACTGCGGCTTCGAAGGCACGGCCGTCAATGACGCCTTCAGCCATCCGCTCAAGGCACTGGCCGTATCGCTGCGCGGGCCGCGCACCGCCGGACCGATGGCGCCCAATCCCGCCGTGACCTACCAGCAGCGTGCGCCGCGCACTGTCGCGGTACCGTTGTCCGCGGTCGGCCGCGCCGCACGGAGCGCCGAAGTCGATCGCGTTGAGTAATGCCAGGCTCGAGCCGGCCGCCGTGAAACGACTTGCCGCGACACCCGCCGTATCCGCGGACGAGGAGCACGAGGCTTTTCCGGCGTTGCTGAAGTCGTGGCAGGCACGCATGGAGACGGCGCTGGCCGCGCGCCTGCCGGCGGCCGACGTGGCACCCGCACGACTGCACCAGGCCATGCGCTACAGCTCGCTCGGCGGCGGCAAGCGCATCCGTCCGGCCCTGGTGTTCGCCACCGCCCGCACGCTGGGAATTTCCGAGGCGGAGGTGGAGGCGATCGCCTGTGCAATCGAATTCGTGCACGTGTACTCGCTGGTGCACGATGACCTGCCGGCCATGGACGATGACGATCTGCGGCGCGGGCGCCCGACCTGCCATAAGGCCTACGACGAGGCGACCGCCATTCTGGCCGGCGACGCATTGCAGTCGCTGGCGTTCCAGGTTCTGGCCAGTGATGCCTCGCTCGCGGCTGCCCCGGCAACGCGGCTGCGTCTGATCGGTCTGCTGGGGGAGGCGAGCGGCACGTTCGGCATGGCCGGGGGCCAGGCGATCGACCTGGCGGTAGAGGGACAGCAGCTCGCGATCCATCAAGTCGAAGATATGCACGCGCGCAAGACCGGGGCGTTGATCCGCGCCAGCGTGCTGATGCCGGCCGCGTGCGCGGTGGGGCTGGAAGCGCGCTACTACGATGCCCTGGCGGGCTTTGTGGCACCGGTCGGACTGGCCTTTCAGATCAAGGACGACCTGCTCGACGTGCTGGGTGACGTCGACACGCTGGGCAAACCCGCCGGCGCCGACAGCATGCGCGCCAAGCCGACCCATCCGGCAGTGCTGGGCGTGCCCGCATCACAGGAGCGTATGCGCACCCTGCACGCGCAGGCGCTGGAATCACTGGAGCCGTTCGGCGCCCGCGCTGCGCCGCTGCGGGCGCTGGCGGCCTGGCTGCTGACGCGCAGTTACTGAGGACGCCTCAGGCGCCCGCTGCCACGCGCTGTTGCTGTTGCGCGTGCCACCAACGCTCGATGCTCGTGCTCAGGCCGCCCGCATCCAGTCCGGCGGCCGCGAGGCGATTGGCGTACGTGCCCTGCTCGATGACCCGCTCGGGCATGCCGAGATGCAGCAGCGCGGGCGCGCGCCGCTGCGCCCTGAGCAGTTCGCCCGCCGCCGAGCCGGCGCCGCCCGCCAGCACGTTTTCCTCGATAGTCACGAAGGCATGGTGCTGCACGCACAGGCTGCGGATGAGCTGCGCGTCGAGCGGCTTGACGAAGCGCATGTTGACCAGTGTCGCATCCAGGCGCTCGGCCGTGCGTCTGACACTCTCGAGCAGAGCTCCGAACACCAGCAGGGCGAGTCCGCTGCGGCCCTCGCGCCGCAGCTCCGCGCGCCGCGCGGACGCGTCGCCCCCACTCACTGACTCCGTGTCAGCGAGGCCGCTGGCGGCGGGCAGGTGCACGACGGCCGGCCCGGCGAGCGCACTGGCCGCAGCGAGCAGCCGCGCGCAGTCTGCTGCATCGGCCGGCACTGCGATGCACAGGCCGGGAATGCACCGCAGGTAACTCAAAGCGTAGCCACCCTGATGTGGCGCGCGCGGCGCCGACAAGCCGCTGCCATCGAGCACCAGCAGCACCGGCAGACGCTGCAGCGCGATGTCGTGAATGAGCTGATCGTAGCCACGCTGCAGCAGGCTCGCGCTCAGTGCGACCAGCGGCCGCTGACCTTCGGCGGCCAGTCCCGCCGCGAAGGTCAGCGCGTGCTGCTCGCCGCCAGCGATGCGGAAGTAGCGCTCCGGGAAGCGCGCGGCGAACGGCGCCAGCCCCGGCGGCGGCGCGGGCGCGGTACTGATACACACCAGTTGCGGAGCGCGCACGGCCTGCGCGCAAGCCCAGCGGCCCAGGGCGTGGCTGCACGGGTCACACTGCGCCGGCACGTCCGCGGCGCTCGCTGCGGTGAGGTTGCGCGCGCGCGCGGCCGGCGCGCCAGCGCGGCGCCGTTTGCCCGGGTGCGCGGCGATGTGCAGAAACTGCGCGCCACGCAGCCGCTGCAGATTTTGCAGCGTGCGCACCAGCCCCTTCGCGTCCTGACGATCGACCGGCCCGGTGTAGTTGAAGCCCATCTCTTCAAACAGCGTGCCGGGCAGCACCATGCCCTTGAGATGCTTCTCAGAGCGGCGCGCGAGCTCACGCATGGTTGGCATCTGCTGCAGCATGCGCTTGCCACCCTCGCGCAACTGCCCGTACCAGGGGCCGGCGAAGGCGCGTGCGAACTGTGCCGACAACAGGCCGCCGGCGGATGTGAGACAGTCGCGCTCGTCGTTGAGGATCACCAGCAGATCACTCGGCAGAGAGCCGGCGTGGTTCAAGGCCTCAAACACCATGCCGGCGTTCAACGCGTGCTCGCCGAGGATCGCCACGACGTGGCGGCGCTCGCCGCGCACGCTGGCGGCGATCGCCATGCCGAGCGCCGCGCTGATCGAGGTGCTGGCATGCCCGACGGCAAAGTGCTCGTACTTGCTGTCCGCGCCACGCGCCGTGGCAGTCAGTTGCCCCTTGCCGCGCACCGCGTGCAGGCGTGGGCGCCGGCCGGTCAGCACGCGATGCGCGTGCATTTGCTGACTGCCATCCCAGACCAGACGGTCCTGCGGTGTGCGGTAGACGTAGTGCAGCGCGACTGCCAGCTCGACCGCCCCCAGGCTCGCGGTCAGGTCAGCCGCAGGGATGCTTACGCGTTCTGTGAGGAACTGACGCAGCTCGTTGGCCAGCGCGGGCAGCTTTTCGCGCGGCAGGCGCCGCAGATCCGAGGGAGAATTAAGTCTGCCCAGCAGGGAATGCTCATTGGGTGAGCGGCGCATTGCGGCTAGTATAGCGGTAACAACGTGTTACCGGCCCCGTCGGCACATTGCGACGGCCTAATTCATGCGAGACACTGTTTATATGGACGCCGCCGCCTCAGACGAGGCCTATCAGGAGCAGGTTCTCCCACACGTTTCGCGCACCTTCGCGCTGACCATTCCGCAACTGCCGCCGCGGCTGCGGGTGGGCGTGACCAACGCCTATCTGCTGTGCCGCATCGCCGACACGATCGAGGACCAGACCGTGTCCTCGGCCGCAGCGCGCCTCGGTCTGCTGCACCGCTTCGTGGCGGTGCTGCGGGGACAAGAGCCGGCGCAGCAGTTGGCGCGGGATCTCGAGCCGCGCCTGGCGCAGGGAACTCTGCCGGCGGAGCGCGACCTCATCCGCAACAGCGAGCGCATCGTGCGCCTGACCGGGACGCTGGAGGCCGCGCAGCGCGCGGCCATCGAGCGTTGCGTCGCGGTGATGTGCGACGGCATGCACCAGTTCCAGCAGACGGCGAGTCTTGCCGGGGTCGCGCGCATGCGCGACCTGGACGACTACTGCTACTACGTGGCGGGGGTCGTGGGCGAGATGCTGACGCAGCTGTTCTGCGCCTACGGACCTGCGATCGAGCGGCAGCGTGCCGGGCTCGAGCGGCTGAGCGTCTCATTTGCACAGGGGCTGCAGATGACCAACATCCTCAAGGACGTCTGGGAGGATCGCGAGCGCGGCGCCTGCTGGCTGCCGCGTGAGGTGTTCAGCCGCTACGGCGTTGAGCTCGAGACGCTGCAGGTGCAGCGGCAGCCGCCCGGATTCCATGAGGGGATGCGCGAGTTGATCGGCGTCGCGCACGCGCATTTGCGCAACGCGCTGTCGTTTACGCTGCTGATACCGGCGGCGGAGGTTGGTATCCGCCGCTTCTGCCTGTGGGCCATCGGCATGGCAGTGCTGACCCTGCGCAAGCTGGCGGACACCCCGGGCTTCACTGCCGGCTCGCAGGTGAAGATTTCGCACGCCGCCGTGGGACTGACGCAGCTGCTGAGCAATGCCGCAGTGCGGCGTGACTGGCTGCTGCGGCGACTGTTCGCGGCCGCGGCCGCGGGCCTGCCGCGGGCGACGCTCGGCGCGGCGCACGAGCCGGCACCGTTGCCCTCCGCCGGCGCGCCGCCGGATGATTTTACTCACGGTATTACACACACGGCGCAGCGCGAGCTGCGCCGCTATGAAGGGAGTTCCGGCCGTTGAATCGCACCTCGCCCCTGAGTGAAGTTGAGATCCCTGGCGCGCAGTCAGGGCTGGCCAAGTCAGGCCCGCGTCTGGTGCAGGGGTCGGCCCTCGAGCGTGCCATTGCCGCAGCGCGCGCGGCCATCTGCGGCATGCAGGACCGCGCCGGCTACTGGGTATTTGAGCTCGAAGCCGACTGCACCATTCCCGCTGAATACATCCTGATGCTGCACTTCCAGGGTGAGCGGGAGCCGGCGCTGGAGCGCAAGATCGCTGCCTATCTGCGCTCGCGCCAGGCAGCGCACGGCGGCTGGCCGCTGTATCACGGCGGAGCGTTCGATATCAGCTGCTCGGTGAAGGCCTATTACGCGCTGAAGCTGGCGGGCGACGACCCGGCGGCGCCGCATATGGCGCGCGCCCGCAAGGCGATCCTGGCGCACGGTGGTGCCGCGCGTGCCAACGTGTTCACCCGCATCACGCTGGCGCTCTTCGGGCAGGTGCCGTGGCGAGCGGTGCCCTACATTCCGGTGGAAATCATGCTGCTGCCGCGCTGGTTTCCGTTCCACCTCGACAAGGTCTCCTACTGGTCGCGAACCGTCATGGTGCCGCTGTTGATTCTGTGCACGCTCCAGGCACGGGCGCAGAATCCGCTGCAGCTGGGCGTGGCCGAGCTGTTCGTGACTCCAGCGCAGGATGAACAGCACTACTTCCAGCTGCCGGCGGGCCGCGCCGGCCGCCTGGCACGCGCGTTCCTGCTGCTCGATCGCTGCTTCCGCCGGATCGATCCGCTGATTCCGCGCGCCATGCGTCGGCGCGCCTTGCAACGCGCGCAGCAGTGGACCATCGAGCGGCTGAATGGCGAAGACGGCCTCGGCGCGATATTCCCGGCAATGGTCAATGCGCTCGAGGCGTTCACGGTGCTCGGCTACGCGGCGGACAACCCGCAGCGCATGATCGCCCGGCGCGCGCTGCGCAAGCTTCTGGTGGTCGAGGAGAACAGCGCCTACTGCCAGCCATGCCTGTCACCGGTGTGGGACTCGGCGCTGGCGGCACTGGCGATGCAGGAGGAGGGCAGTGTAGAGGCGGTCGCGACCGCGCAGCGGGCGCTCGACTGGCTCAAGGGCGAGCAGCTGCTCGATGCGAAAGGAGACTGGCAGCGCAGTCGTCCGCAGCTACCTGGCGGCGGCTGGGCATTTCAGTTCAAGAACAGCTTTTATCCCGACCTCGACGATACGGCGGTCATCGTGTGGGCCATGCGCCGGGCGCGTGATACCACCCCCTACGCCTACGCCGTCACGCGCGCACTCGACTGGCTGGTGGGCATGCAGAGCCGCAACGGCGGTTTCGCCGCCTTCGACGTTGACAACACGCACTACCGGCTGAACCAGATCCCGTTCGCGGATCACGGTGCGCTGCTCGATCCGCCGACCAGCGACGTCACGGCGCGCGTCGTGACCGTGCTCGCGCTCGTCGACCGTCCGCAGGACCGTGCGGCACTCGAGCGCGCGCTCGCTTACCTGCGGCGCGAGCAGGAGCCCGACGGCGCCTGGTTCGGGCGCTGGGGCAGCAACTACATCTACGGTACCTGGTCGGTGCTCATGGCACTGGCGCAGGCGCATGTGCGGCCGGATGACCCCGCGGTCGTGCGGGCAGTCGCCTGGCTCAACCAATGGCAGAACGCGGACGGTGGCTGGGGCGAAAGCAACGATACCTACGTGCAGCCGCTGGCCGGGCGGCTGCCGGTGCCGAGCAACTCCTTTCAGACCGCGTGGGCGCTGCTCGGGCTCATGGCTTCGGGTCAGGTGCGCTCGGAGACGGTGCGCCGCGGTATCGAGTATCTGCAGCGCACGCAGACGGCCCAGGGACTGTGGAGCGATGAGAGCTTCACCGCGCCGGGATTCCCGCGGGTCTTCTATCTCAAGTATCACGGCTACAGCGCCTATTTCCCGCTCTGGGCTCTCGCGGCTTACCGCAACCTGATGAGCGCCGGGGGCACTCATTGACCGAACCGGTCAGCGGCGTGGTCTGCGCGCTGCGCAGCGAAGCGCGTTGCCTGGGGGTGAGGTTTACGGGAGCGAACCGGCTGCAGTCAGCCGGCCACGGCGTGCTGGTCGCGCTCACCGGGATGGGTGCGAACGCGGCCGCAGCCGGCGCCGAGCGCCTGGTGGCCGCCGGTGCCGGCGCACTCGTCAGCTTTGGCATGGCCGGCGGTCTTGATCCGACGCTGCCGGCAGGGACGCTCGTGCTTGCCGATGAGGTCAGCACTTCCGACGGCGTGATTGTATTGACCGACCGTGCCTGGTGCGCACGGCTGGCGAGCGTGCGCGGCGCGGCGCGCGTCGTGCGCGGACGGCTGCTGAGCGTCGCGGCGCCGGTCGTGTCCGTGCGGGCGAAAGCTGAGCTGTACCGGGCGAGCAGCGCCATCGCGATCGACATGGAGAGCGCCGCGATCGCCGAGGTCGCGCGCCGGCGGACCCTGCCTTTCGTGGTGGTGCGCGCCATCGTCGACGATGCCGCCGCGGCGGTCCCGACGACGGTACTGGCGAGCGCGCGCGCGGACGGCGAGCCGGCGCTCGCACGTCTGCTGCGGGCGCTGCTGCGCCACCCGGCGGATGTGCCAGCGGTCGTGCGTCTCGGCCGCGGCTACTTCCGCGCTGCGCGCTCGCTGCGTGCGGTCGCGCGCAGCGGCTCCCTGGTGGCCTCACATCCTCGCGGCGACGCCGCCGTGCACGGCGTGCGTCTGGCGTGAGGGCGCTGCTCACCGGGGGCAGCGGCTTTGTGGGCGCCGCCGTGGCGCGGGCGCTGCTGCGCCAGGGCTGGGACGTGCGCGCGCTGGTGCGCCCGAGTGCCGACCGGCGCAACCTGCACGGCCTCAGCCTCGAAGTGGTGGCGGGCGATCTCAATGATCCGGCCTCGCTGGCGCCGGCAGCGCATGCCTGCGAGGCGCTGTTCCACGTCGCCGCCGACTACCGGCTGGGGGCCCGCAATCCCCAGGATCTGTACCGCACCAATGTCGAGGGCACGCGCAGCGTGCTGGCTGCGGCGCGCGCCGCCGGGGTGCGGCGCGTGGTGTACACCAGCAGTGTTGCCACCATCGGGATTCCTGCCGACGGCTCGCCCGGTGACGAAACCACACCGGTGACACTTGCCGACATGATCGGTCATTACAAGCGCTCCAAGTTCCTCGCCGAGCAAGTGGCACGCGAGGCCGCGCGCGCCGGCAGCTCAGTGGTCATCGTCAATCCTTCGACACCGGTGGGCCCCGGCGACATCAAGCCCACGCCCACCGGGCAGATGGTGCGCGATGCGGCGCGCGGGCGCATGCCGGCCTACGTAGACACCGGACTCAACATCGTGCACGTGGACGACGTCGCCGCCGGTCACCTGCTGGCGCTGCAGCACGGGCGCGACGGTGAGAGCTACATCCTCGGCGGCGAGGATCTGTCGTTGCGCGCGATCCTCACCGAGATTGCGCGCATCGTCGGCCGGCGCCCGCCGCGCGTGCGGCTGCCGGCGCGCGCCTTGCTGCCGGTGGCGTTCGTCGCCGAAGCGGTTGCGCGGCTGACGGGCGGCAGCACGCGCATCACCGTGGAGGGCGTACGGCTGGCGCACAAGCGCATGTTTTTCTCGAGCGCCAAAGCCTCGCGTGAGCTGGGTTATCAGGCGCGTCCGGCGGTGCAGGCGCTCGCGGATGCCGTGACGTGGCTGCGCGCCCAGGGGTTGCTGAGGAGCTAGGCGAGCCCGGCGGCGAACTTGCCCGGCGCAGGCCCGCGCGCGCCAGCGGCGGTCGGCGCGAGTCAGTCCGCCGCGTGAGTCCTGGCCGTGGCCGGCCTGCCCGGATACCAGTTCCAGCGGCCGGCGATCGCCATGACGGCCGGCACGATCAGCGCGCGGATCAGCGTCGCGTCCACCAGCACCGCAACACACAGGCCCACGCCCATCATCTTCAACACCGGCAGGCCTGCGCCGATAAACGCGCCGAAGACGACTACCATGATGAGACCGGCGCCGGTGATGACGGGTGCGACCGCCGCAAGACCTTCGATGGTGGCGCGGTTGTTGTCCTGGTCGCGGCGGTATTCGTGCTGGATGCGAAACAGCAGGAACAGCTCGTAGTCCATCGACAGACCAAAGCTCAGGCAGAACACCATGAGCGGAATCTCCAGCGGGATCGTCAGGAACGGTCGCTCGAGACCTACCAGGGAGTTGAGCCAGCCGAACTGAAATACGGCGACCACCGCGCCGATGCCGGCTGCGACCGCCAGCAGATTCATCAGCACCGCCTTCAACGGCAGCAGATAGGAGCGGAAGGCGATAAAGAGCACCAGCAGTGTCATGCACACCACGAAGCCGACGATGCGCGGCAGACTGTGCAGCATGTAGTCGTTGAAGTCGTTGTGCTCCGCCGGCGCTCCGCCCACGCTCACCGTGAACGGGCCGGCCGGCGGCTGCACCCGCAGCTCGCGCGCGAGCGTGCCGATGGCATTGACGTCCAGGGCTGCCGCCGGCGTGACTTCAAACAGCGCCGCGCGCCGATCGCGACTGAGGAAGTACTCGGCAATCTGCGGGTAGTCGCGCAGCGCCTGCTCCGGGTCGGCGTACAGCGTCTGATAGTCCTCGAAGCTCAGGCCCTCCTGCAGGCTGAAGGGCGAATCGACGCTCGCGATGCGCCGGTCGTGTGCCAGCTTCTCGGTGTAGGCGAACAGCGCCGCACGGTGCGCGGCCGCCAGCAGCGGCAGATGGTCACTGCTGCGCACGATGACGTAGATAGTCTGGGCGGCGTTGTCGCTGCGCAGTTCGCTGAGGATTTCGCTGCCGACACGCGCCTCCATCTTGGGCGGCAGGAACCAGCGTTCGTTCGACATACCGCCCTTGAGACGCAGGGCCGGCAGCGCCAGTGCCAGCACGCAGCTCCCCGCCAGCAGCAAGGTCAGCCAGGGATGGCGCACCACCCAACTGCCCAGTGCGCGCCAGAAGGCGAGCAGCCGCTGCCGGCCGCCGCTGCGACGCATGACCGGCAGCCAGTCGATGCGCGGACCGAGCAGCACCAAAGCCGCGGGCAGCAGTGTCAGGGCGGCGAGCACCGACACACACACCACCAGCGCGCCACCCAGGCCCACGCTGCGGGTCTCGATGATCGGACTGAGCAGCAGGCCGAGGAGCCCGATGATGACCGTCACACCCGACCAGCTGATGGTGCGCCCGGCGCGCGCGACCGTGGCCGCCACAGTGGCCGCGCCGGTCGCCCCGACCGCGTGCTCGCGATAGTGCGTCACCATCAGCAGCGAGTAGTCGATGCCGATCGCAAGTCCAATCATGGTGACGACGTTGCCGAGCAGATTAGAGACCGGCATGAGGCGGGCGAGCAGGAAGGCCAGCCCCAGAGAGACGGTGGTGGTCGACAGTCCGGTGAGAAACGGCAGCGCCGCGGCCACCAGCGTGCCGAAGGCGATCACCAGGATCGCGAGTGTCAGCGGCAAAGCGCGCTTCTCGGCGCGGTCGCCGCCGGCGGCGCTCCACAGATTGACGTCCAGATCGGCGGCGGCGCCGCCGGTCACGGCGACGCGCGCGGCCGGATCGGCGCGCAGCAGCCGCGTGGCGAGCGGTGCGAGTGCGGCGCGCACGCTGACAACGGCCTGCTGGCGCGCAGAATTGTCGGTGGCGGTCAGCCCAATCAGCAGCATGGTGACGTGGCCGTCGGTCGAGCGCAGATGCACATCGCGCTCGTCGGCGAAGCTTCTGACCTTGCGCACTTCGGGCAGCTGCTGCAGCGTCCGCGTGGCCTGCTGCAGCCAGCCGAAGTACGGTTGCTGTGCGACCTGCAGCGCCGGTGCGCTGACGGCGACCACCAGCGGATCCAGGAACGGATTGCTGAACTCGCTGCGCAGAACCTCCGCGGTGCGCCGCGACGGACTGTCCGGGACCCCGCCTTCGACCCCCACGGTGACCTGTTCCAGCCGGTGGGAGCCGAGCGCCCCAAGGCCGATCGCCAGCGCCCAGGCAGCCAGAAACCACCACGGGCGACGGGCGACCGCGCGGCCGAGCCCGCGGAACGGGTCATTCAACGCTGCGGCCTCGCACGCTCAGCGCGGCCGAGCCCCATGCATCCGGTTGCAAGCGCGGTGCTCCTTTTTTCTGCTGCGCGCGACAGTGGCGACAGAGTATTTCATTTTTATGGCAGGGGACGGTTAAGATGCCGGCAAAAGTCGCTGCCTTACTTACAACATTGCACATTCGAGCACATGTCTGATCCCGCCCCACTGCCCGGCGCCCCTGCTGCAGCGCTCCCCTGGGATGCGCGGCTGGCGCGGCGCCTGGTGCTGCCGCTGCGCCACGGGCCGCTGACACCCAATCATCTGACGACCGTGCGCCTGGCATTCGGCATCGCCGCCGCCGGCGCACTGATGCGCGGCAGCTACGGCTGGATGAATCTCGGCGCGCTGCTGATGGTGGTGTCGAACTTCCTCGATCATACCGACGGTGAGCTGGCACGTATGAGCGGACGCAGCAGCCGCCTCGGCCACTGGTACGACCTTGCCAGCGATGCCGCGGTGACCGTACTGTTGTTCACAGGCCTCGGCCTCGGCGTCGGCACGCATGCGCCGCGCGTGCTGCAGCTGCCGGCGGTGTCGCTGGGTCTGATCGCCGGGCTCGCCGTCACGGCCATCTTTTACTTGCGCATGCGCATCGAGGCGGTGGGTGGCAAAGATGCCAGCAAGCAGGCCGAATTGGCGGGCTTCGAGGCCGAGGATGTACTGTACTTGCTGCCCCTGATCACTTTGTGCAATGGCACGAAGCCCTTGCTGATCGCGGCCGCCGTCGGCGCGCCGCTGTTCGCCGTCTGGGTGCTGTTCGATTACCGACGCCTGACGCGCACACAGTCCCGATGACGCCGGCGCTGGCGCGATCCCTGCAGGGGCACAGCGCTCCGGAGCTGCGGGCGCAGTTCGCCTCGCAGGGGCAGTTCATCTACCTGCCGCAGTTCCTGCCGGCGGAGATCACCGGCCAGATCGTCGCTGCGGTCGCTGCGGTCGCGCCCGCGGTGAACCGTAACTATCTGCCCGGGCACAAGCAGGGCGGCAGCGTCAGCCGCCACTCGATCGATCAGCTGGCACCCTGCATCGCCGAGCTGTACCGCTCGCCGGAGCTCATCGCGTGGCTGAGCGCGCTGGCGGGCGAACCGCTGCAGCTGTCACCGCCCGATGATCCGCACGCCTACGCGCTGTACTTCTACACCGAGCCGGGCGATCACATCGGCTGGCATTACGACACCTCCTATTACGCGGGCCGCCGCTATACGGTGCTGCTGGGGGTCATCGATGACTCCTCGTGCCGCCTCGATTACCAGCTGCACACGCGCACGCCGGCGGTTGCGCCGGTGGCCGGCTCGCTGCAGATCGCCCCCGGCGGACTGGTGTTCTTCGACGGGGATGCACTGCGGCACCGGATCTCGCCCCTGGGCGCCGGTGAACGCCGCGTGTCGCTCACCTTCGAATACCTGACGGATCCGCGCATGCACCGCTGGTGGCGTTTCGTTTCCAACATGAAGGACTCGCTCGCCTACTTCGGCTTTCGCCAGGTATTTCGCGGGCGCCGCACCCGGCCGGGCGCTGGCGAATAGCTGTGTCACGCACGGCCGGTGGGTTGCTGGCGGCGGGAGCGCTGCTGTTCATCGCGGTGCTGGTCTCGCACGACCTGAAGGCGATCTTTGCCGTACTGGCGCTCGCCGGCTGGGGCCTGGTCGGTGTGGCGGCGTTCCATCTGCTGCCGCTGACACTCGACGGCAGCGCGCTGCGCTTACTGCAGGTCACCCCGCGCGCCGGCGCCTGGCGGAATGCGCTGCTGGTGCGCTGGATCGGAGAGTCCGCCAGCACACTGCTGCCAGCGGGGCAACTCGGTGGACCGCTGCTGATGATTCGGCAGCTGATCCAGCGCGGTGCCACGGCGGCAGACGCGGTCGCTGCCGTCACGGTGAGCACCACGCTGCAGAGCTTCGCGCTGCTGGTGTTCGCGCTGCTCGGCGTGGCGCTGCTCGGCGGGCGGGCGGCGGCATTCTCCGCGGCAGCATCCTGGCCGGCGTTGGTGCTGGTCGCTGCCGCGCTGGCGCTGTGTCCGGCACTGTTCTATCTGCTGCAGCGGCGCGGTCTGTTTGCGCAGGTGACACGCCTGGCGGCACGCTTCGCGCCCAAGCGCGACTGGTCGCAGCTGCAGCAGCACGCCCACGGCATCGACAGCGCGCTGCAGACGGCGTACCGGCGGCGTGCGCCGGTGTGGTGGAGTTTCGTCCTGCTGTTGTGTGGCTGGATCGCCGGCGTCGGCGAGATGTGGCTGATCCTGCGCCTGCTCGGTTCGCCGGTGAGCTGGAGCGATGCGCTGCTGCTGGAGAGTCTCGGCCAGGCGATCCGCGCCGCCGCCTTCGCCATTCCCGGTTCGCTCGGGGTGCAGGAGGGCGGCTACCTGCTGCTGGCACCGCTGGCCGGCCTGCGCCCGGACGTGGCGCTCGCGCTATCGCTGGCGAAGCGTATCCGCGAACTGCTGCTCGGCATTCCCGGCCTTGTTTTTCTGCACTTTTCCGAGCGGGCCTTCCGGCGGCGCGTGCCCGCCGTGCGCGTCAGCGGCTCGCGCTGATTGCAGGCTTACGCGGTGACGCGCGGTCGGCTGCAATTTTGTACTATTCGTTACGTTCCCCATGCCCAGGGATCCTAAGTGCGCGCCATCCTGCTCGCCGCCGGACGCGGTTTACGTCTGCAGCAGCCGCTCGATTCCGAGCGGCCCAAATGCCTGCTCGAGTTCGGCGGGCAGACGCTGCTCGAGCGGCATTTGCGCCTGCTCGCGCGCGCCGGCGTCAGCGACATCGTGCTGGCGCTCGGGTTCCGGCACGAGGCGATCGAGGCGCAGCTGGCGCGCTGGAACGATCTGCCGCGGCCGCAAATCGTGCTCAATGCCCGTTTCGAGCTCGGCAGCGTACTCACGCTGCATACGGCGGCGGCGGCACTCACGGCGGGAGGCGATGTGCTGGTGATGGATGCTGACGTGCTTTATCACGAGCGCATCATGCGCGCGCTGGTGGCCGGCGCAGCGCCGGTCAACCGCTTGCTGATCGACCGGGACTTCGAACCCGGCGATGAGGCGGTGAAGGTGTGCGTGCGCGATGGCAGACCGGTCGAGCTGCGCAAACAGCTCGCGCCCGCGCTGAGCTACGACACGGTCGGTGAGTCGGTGGGTTTCTTCCGCTTCAGCGAGCAGGGCGCGCGGCGGCTCGCCGCCATCGTGGGCGACTACGTCAGCAGCGCGCGTGCCCATATGCCGCACGAGGAGGCCGTGCGCGACCTGTTGCTCGAGGGCAGCGCGATCTTCGATATCGCGGACGTCAGCGGCAGCCCCTGGATCGAGATCGATTTTCCCGCAGACCTGCAACGCGCCGCCGAGCAGATCCTGCCACGTCTGTAACTGCTGGCCGCATCCATGAACGACTCATCCTCCGGCCCGCGCGCCGAGCATCCCGCAGCGCCGGGCGAGCCCGCCCCAGCGACGCGCAGTGCACGCCTGCGTGCCATGCTCCTCAGTCCGCAGCTGGAATTTTTGCTGGAAGCCCACAACGGGCTGTCGGCGCGCATCGTGCGCGAGGCAGGTTTCAAGGGCATCTGGGCCTCGGGTCTGGCGATCTCGGCGCAGTTTGGCGTGCGCGACAACAACGAGGTCAGCTGGACCCAGGTTGTCGACATGCTCGAGTTCATGGTCGATGCCAGCGACCTGCCCATTCTGCTGGATGGTGACACCGGTTACGGCAACTTTAACAACCTGCGCCGTCTGGTACGCAAGCTCGAGCAGCGCGGTGTTGCCGGGGTGTGCATCGAGGACAAGCAGTTTCCCAAGACCAACAGCTTTCTCAACGGTGCACGCCAGCCGCTGGCCGACATCGACGAATTCGCCGGCAAGATCGCCGCGGGCAAGGATACGCAGCGTGATGCCGACTTTTGCATCGTGGCACGGGTCGAGGCGCTGATCGCCGGCTGGGGAATGGAGGAGGCGCTGCGCCGGGCTGAGGCCTATCGGCGCGCCGGGGCGGACGCGATCCTGATTCACAGTGCGCTGGCGCGCGCCGACGAGATCGTCGCCTTCGCGCGCGAATGGGCGCAGCGCGCGCCACTGGTGATCGTGCCCACACGCTACTACAGCACGCCGACCGAGGTATTCCGCCAGGCGGGTGTGAGCGTGGTCATTTGGGCCAACCACATGGTGCGCGCGGCGATCGCGGCCATGCAGGCGCTGTCCAAGGAGCTGCGCGCGAGCGAGACGCTGGTCAACATCGAGGACCGGATCGCCTCGGTCGGCGAGATCTTCCGCCTGCAGGATGCCGAGGAGTATTCCGCCGCCGAGGAGCTGTATCTGCGCGCCAGCGCGCCGACGCGCGCGGCGATCGTGCTGGCCGCAGGCCGCGGCAAGGGCCTGGAAGCGCTGACGGCGGAACGCCCCAAGGTGATGCTGCCGATTGCCGGCAAGCCGCTGCTGCGCTGGCTGCTGGACGGATTCAAGCGCGAAGGCATCAACGATGTGACCGTCATCGGGGGTTACCGTGCCGAGGCGATCGACCCGTCGGGTGTGCGGCTGCTGCTGAACGAGCGCTACGAAGTGAGCGATGAGCTCGTCAGCCTGTCACGCGCACTCGACACGCTCAGCGCCGATGCCGTCATCTGCTACGGCGACCTGCTGTTCCGCAGCTACGTGCTGCGCGACCTGCTCGACTGCCGCGCCGATTTCGCCGTGGTGGTCGATTCCTCCGACAGCGCGGAGCTCAACAGCACGGTGCGCGATTTTGCCTACTGCTCGCGCCGCGACGATCGTGGCCTGTTCGGCAGCGGCGTGCTGCTCGAGCGGATTGCCAGTCGCAATGGCGCGGCCGCCCCGGCCGCATCCGGGCGCTGGATCGGCATGCTGTACGTGCGCGGCAGCGGTGTGCCGCGCCTGAAGAGCGTGATGGCGCAGCTGGCGGCGCGCGCGGATTTCGATCAGCTGGACGTGCCGGCGCTGCTCAATGCCCTGGTCGCCGACGGCGCCGCCGTCGAGGTGCGCTACGTTCACGGCCACTGGCGCGGCGTCAACGACCTCGAAGAACTGCGCCAGGCGGTGGACTTTGCCCATGGGCAGGACGGCTACGGCAGTGGCGGGGCAGACGGTTCGCGGCAATGATCGAGGCGCAGCAGTTCGTCGAGGCCGCACGCGAGCGCGGTTTCCACTGGTACGCCGGCGTGCCGTGCTCCTACCTGACCCCGTTCATCAACTACGTGCTGCAGGAGCGGCAGCTGCACTATCTGTCGATGGCGAACGAAGGCGATGCGGTAGCGCTGCTCGCCGGAGTAACGCTGGGCGCGGGCACGGCCCCGCCGCGACGCGGCATCGCCATGATGCAGAACTCGGGGCTCGGCAACGCGGTGAGTCCCCTGACCTCACTCACCTGGCCGTTTCAGCTGCCGCAGCTGCTAATCGTGACCTGGCGCGCTCAGCCTGGCGTGGCCGACGAGCCGCAGCACGCACTGATGGGGCCGATCACTCCGCAGCTGCTGACGCTGATGGAGATTTCCTGGGAGCTGTTTCCGAGCGCGGCGGCTGGCATCGGCGCCGCACTCGGGCGTGCCGTGCGCCATATGGATGCGAGTGGACGACCGTATGCGCTGATAATGCCCAAGGGCGCGGTGGCGCCGTTTCCCTTGCGCCATACCGCAGCACTGCCCGGCACCGGGCCGAGCGTCGCTCCGGGGCGCAGCGTGGCCGCGCCCGCGAGCGTGCCGTCACGCACCCAGGCACTGCGCACCGTGCTCGCGCACACCGCTCAGCCCTCGACGGTGGTGCTGGCTACTACCGGCTTCTGCGGACGCGAGCTGTGCGCGCTCGATGATCGCGCCAACCAGTTCTACATGGTCGGCTCGATGGGCTGCGTCGGTGCGCTGGCGCTCGGCTTGGCGCTCAGTCGTCCGGACCTCAAGGTCATCGCGCTGGATGGCGACGGTGCAGCACTGATGCGCATGGGAACTCTGGCCACGATCGGGGCTTATGCCCCGTCAAATCTGTGGCATCTGCTGCTCGACAACGGCGCACATGACTCGACCGGCGGTCAGGCGACGGTCTCGCCCGCCATCTCCTTCGCAGCAGTAGCCGCCGCGTGCGGTTACACCGCTGTGTGCGAGACGGCCGATCTCGGCCAGCTCGCGCAGTGGTTGGACGCGCCGCCACTTGCCGGGCCGCGCTTCGCCTGCCTCACCATCCGTCCCGGTGCTCCCAAAGACCTGCCGCGGCCGACACTGGGGCCGGTCGCGGTCAAAGAGCGTTTCATGCGGTTCATCGGCGCAGGAGCTGCTGCATGATCTTGCTCAACCCCGGACCCGTCACTTTGAGCGCCCGTGTGCGGGCGAGCCTCCAGGGTCCGGACCTGTGTCATCGCGAGAACGAATTCTTCGATCTGCAGGATGAGTTGCGCCGCGGGCTCCTGGCCGCACACGGGTTCGATGCCGCCAGCTGGAGTGCGGTGCTGCTGACCGGCTCGGGCACTGCGGCCGTGGAGAGCATGCTCACCTCGCTGATACCGGAGAATGGCTCGGTGCTGATCGCCGAGAACGGCGTTTACGGCGAGCGCATGGCACAGATCTGCGCACGTTTTCGCATCGCCCACGAACGCCTGCCGGGCGACTGGCTGCAGGGTCTTGACCTGAACAAGATCGAGCGGCGGCTGAGTGCGGGCGCTGCCGGGGCGCGCTTCACGCACCTCGCGGTCGTGCACCATGAAACCACCACCGGCCGTCTCAACGCGCTGCAGCCGCTCGGGGCGCTGTGTCGCGCCCACGGCGTCGGGCTGCTGGTGGATGCGGTGAGCAGCTTTGGCGCCGAGGAGATCGATGTCGGCGATGAGAGCCTGGTGGCGCTGGCAGCCACGGCCAACAAGTGCCTGCACGCAGTTCCCGGAGTCTCCTTCGTGCTCGCCCGACGCAGTGGCCTCGCCAAGGCCGCCGCGCGCAGCTACTACCTCGACCTGGGCCGGCTGGCGCGGCTGCAGGATGAGCGCAATACGCCTTTCACGCCGGCGGTGCAGGCTTGCTACGCGCTGGCGGAGGCGCTGCGCGAGTTCGCGGAGCTGGGCGGCAGGGCAGCACGCTACCGCCGTTATGCGGCGTTCGCCGAACAACTGCGCGTCGGCCTGGCAAGGCTCGCAGTCAGCGCCGCGCTGCCGGCGGAGGAGTCTTCGGTGGTGCTGCGCGCGTATCAGCTGCCTGCGGCAGTGAGCTACCCCACGCTGCACGACGCGCTGAAGCGGGCTGGCTTCGTGATTTATGCCGGCCAGGGCGCACTGGCGCAGAGCATCTTCCGCATCGCCAACATGGGCGAAATCACGACCGGGGACCTGGAGCGCATGCTCAATTGCATGGCGGAGATTCTGCGGTGACTGCCCGCCGCGTGAGCGCGAGCGTAGCGCGTTGATGCGTGCCTTCGGTGCCGCCATGGTCCTGCTGTGGTTGCCGTGCGCGAACGCGCTCGCGCAGCTGCCGCCGACCGTCGACGCGCAACAGCCCGCGCCGCTACCGGGCGCGACGCCGCTACCGGGCGCGCCGCAGCTGCCGTCGCCGGCCACGCCCGCACCACCCACAGGTCTCGCGCGCTGGCTCAACCCCTCCACCGCGCCATTCCTGCCGGTGCCGGAAATTGGCGTGGACCCCAACGGCGGCACCACCGTCGGGCTGCTGCCGGTGTGGCTGCACACCGACGATCAACACGAGATCAACCGCATCTTCGCTCCCGACGTACTGCACAACAGCTACTTCGGTTATGGCTTCCACGCGCGCCTCTACGAATATCCGTCCGATGACGAGCAGTGGTCGGTACTGACCGGGCTCAAGGAACGCGTCGAGCGCGAATTCGAAACCGAATACCAAATGGGACGCGCGCGCCGCGACCCCTGGTCGTTCACCGCGAGCCTGATCGCCGACGTCGATGGCACGCCACGTTTCTACGGCATCGGTAACCATACGCCGGAATCCAGCCAGACTAACTACACCGCGCGCCAGCAGTTGCTGCGCGTGCAGGCGGGCTGGAACATCTCGCACATCTGGCAGCTCGCCTACACCATCCGCGCGCGGCAGGTGGACGTACTCGCCGGCACCCTGCCGGGCATCGATTCGATTCAGCAGCTGTTTGGCGATGCGACCCTGGGCAAGGACAAGGAATTCCTCCACCGCCTGTCCTTGATTTATGACACCCGCGACGATCTCACCGTGCCGCACCATGGCATGGAATGGGTCGCCTACACCGGCGTCGCCACCAGCGATGCGTTCTTCAACGATCAGCTCTACAAAGAGGCGGGTCTGGACGGGCGCGCCTTCTGGCCCGTTTTTCATGACACCGTCGTGGCGGCGCACGTCGCGCTGCGCTACCTGCTCACCGATCACAACGCGCCGTTCTGGGCGCTGAGCACACTGGGCGGTGAGACCAGTGAAATCGGCGGTGAACAACCACTGCGTGGCTTCGGTGCCGGGCGTTTCACCGATCGCGATGCGTATTCAACCTCGCTGGAGCTGCGACACAACGTGTTTTCGTTCAACGCGGTCTCGACCCGAGTCGACATCGAGGTGGCGCCGTTCGTGGATGCCGGCCGGGTGTTCGGCGAACCCGACACTTTTCCGCTGTCGCATATTCATACCGTCGGCGGGGTGGGGTTCCGCGGTATCGCGCGGCCGTATGTGGTCGGTTATGTGGATGTCGGCTATGGGAGCGAAGGCGCTGCGGTCTTTACCGGCATCAATTACCCTTTCTGAGCGGTGCTGCGGCAGTGCGGCGCAGCCGCACGCGAGCCCGTCGTATCGCATGGCTTTTGCAGGCACCAACTGCGCTTGACCGCGGCAAAGGATCGAGATGTGAGAGCGTATTTTTTCGCTGTGTTGCTGCTGGGCGCGCTGCCAATGACAGCGGTGCGAGCCGCCGAGGGTGGGGTAGCGTACCAGCTCGAGATGAGTCGTCTCGTGCCCATGCGCGATGGCGTGCCGCTGGAAGTCTGGATCACCCGGCCCGCCCATGCCGGTGCGCCCCTGCCCGCGATCCTCAGTCTCACACAGTACGACATCGACGGTGGCCGACGCGGTGAGCCACCTTACTTCGCTCAGCATGGTTACGTCTGGGTGCAGGCCTATGTGCGCGGCCGCGGTTTGTCCGGTGGCCTCAAGAGTGACAACCTCGGCCTGACGGTCGGCCGCGACGGCTACGATCTGGTGGAGTGGATCGCCAAGCAGCCGTGGAGCGACGGCCGGGTCGTCATGTACGGCGGCTCTTTCGTCGGCATGACCCAGTGGCACACCGCCGCGCAACTGCCACCCCATCTGGCAGCCATCGCGCCCTATGTTCCCATCTACCCGGGCTGGGACGTTCCCAACACCAACGGCATCCCGCAGGCGTGGACGGCGGTGATTCTCGGCTATACCGCCGGACGCACCCTGAATACCGGCTTTTTCGGCGACCCGGGTTACTGGCAGGGCAAGATGCTCGAGCAGTACGCAGCGCAGCGCCCCTTTGCGGAAATGTCGGCCGCCATGGGCATCGCTGATGAGGATTGGTGGATGCCGGACGAACATGGCACGCACCTGCCGATGATGCGCATGTGGCTCGACCACGTGGGCGATGAGGCCTTCAACCTTGCAGGAGAGCCGAAGCCCGCGCAGTACGCTGCCATGCAACTTCCCGTCCTCACTGCCACCGGGTTTTATGACGACGACCAGCCTGGGACGCTGCGCTATTACCGGATGCACGCGGCGAGCTCGCCGGCCGCCAATCGCACCTATCTCGTAATCGGACCCTGGGACCACGGTGGCACGCAGACTCCGTCAAAAGTCATCGACGGACTCGAGATTCCTGCGAACGCGGTGGTCGATATGAAGAAGCTGCATCTGGAGTGGTACGACTGGGCGCTCGGCCGCGGCCCGCTGCCTGAGTTCTTCCACGGTCACCGCATGGCCTTCTACGTCATGGGCGAGAACACCTGGCACTACGCCGAGACGTTACAAGACTCCATGTCAGGCAAGGAACTCGTGCTCAGTCTCAGCGATCGCGCCGGTACGCCGCTGGGCGTTTACGCGAGCGGTCGGCTGAGCGAGGCGACGCCGGGCGCGGAACCGCCGGCGCAGCTGGTGAGTGATCCGCGGGAACTTCCCGAACTCGAACTGGCGCAGTATCTGCCGGATGAGAATCTTCTCAGCACCTTCCGTGATTATCAGAAGCGCGCGCTGCTGTTCCACACCGAGCCGTTTACCAAGGATGTGGTGTTCGCCGGTCACATGCGCCTGACGCTCGTGTGCAGCGCCGATGCGCCCGACTTTGACCTGGCGGCGCAGGTCACGCTCGTGCGCGCAGACGGCTCGACGGTGCGTCTGGGCCAAGACATCCGCCGCGCGCGCTTCCGCGACGGGCCTTTCAACCCGCAGCTGTTGAAAAGCGGGCAGCTGGTTGAAATTCCCTTCCAGTTCAACTGGGCGGCGTGGCGCATACCGGCCGGTGCGCGCCTGCGCCTCAGCATCACACCGCTCAACTCAGCGGCTTATCAGAAGAATTACAACACCGGCGGTCGCATCGGCTACGAGCGGCCTGAAGATGCCCGCGTCGCGCACGTCGCGATCTACCACGACGCTCAGCACCGGAGCCGGCTCGTGCTGCCGCTGTTGACTGAGGCGTCGGTTGCTGAGCATCCCAACTGATTTTCCCTTGAGGAAGTAGGCTCAAAAAAAGGGCAGGAGGGGCGAACTCGCGCGTCGTCTACCAGTGCTCAGGTGGCAGCGCTGCAACGGGAACTCAAAACGGCTGTCCGATCTGCGCGCTAGCTTGAGCTTGCCTCAAGAAGGCAATTCTCGCTCGCAGCGACGAGGTAGTGTCGTCGCTGCGACTCACCAACGATGCGTCGCGACATTGAGATTGCAGTTACTGGCTGCCGCGCCAATCGCGAACTGGCGGGTATCTGTAGCGCGCATGCTTACTCGCCTGGCGGTAGCGCATGCGAATCGTCCGATGCACCGAGCGTTCGTGTCGTCGCGATAGATGACCGAGACGACGCGCGCCCGGCGCCGTCGCGGAAATTGTTCCTGCGGTGATGGCGGCTTTCGCAGTCGGAATGCGTATTTCCAGTTAGGCACGCAGCGTCCTCGACTGGCTGGATAGTCCAGCCAGGAAATCGGGAGTTACGCGCACGACTGCCTTCGGAGGATCTCATGAGCTACCCCCACTATTTCAATGCATGGGCGGCATACATCGCCCGCCTCACCGGCAACCCCGGCTACCAGCCACCGCATGGAATTACCTACTTCGACCGCACGCACTCGCCGGAGGCGACCGCCGATTCGCGCGGCAACCCACCGCCTGTTCCCGGCTCGTCCGTGGAGTTTTTGGTCTCCGCGATTAGCTCGCAGGTGGCTGCCTCACAGATGACAGACAGAAATGCAGCGCAACAGACCATCGCTGCTCTGAGCCAGACGATCACGGCATTCATTGACAGCGACGATATCTGCCCACGCTGGCCGTGGCCGGGCCCGCCGCCCTGGTTGTCACCGATTGCTTCCGAGCTGACGTTAATCGCTAACACGTTGCAAGAGGGCCCACTGCGGGCAGGCCTACTGAAGGTGGCTGGTCAAGTGCTCGATCGAGCACGGATCCGGGCGTCCGGTAGCAGCGTTTCGGCAGGTTAGCCTACGCAAGTGTCTCGCTCCAGAGACAGCGATTTGGCGCAAAGCCTAACAGGAGGTAAGTCATGTCCAGCACAGCGCAACCGCGGCAATCATTGAGCTCTGATGAGGACGCGTTCCGCAGATCGATCCCCTATCCTGTGATCGCAACCAATCTGCCGGGGGTGTACGCGAGCGCGCCATGGTCGCAGGATTTCGACCTCAGCACCGCCAGTGACGCCACCCTACTCCGCAACGGCCTCCCCTTTCGCCGCCCCGAGAAGAATGCGGACCCGGCAATTATCCGTGCGTGGGAGCGAGCGTTCTCCCGCAAATGGCTCGCGAAAAACAGGGTTGTTCCGCACCTCCAACCGCGGGTCGTCAAACCCCGTAAGCGCACGCGGCCCATCAGACAAGCGAACGGTAATTATGCGAGTTCTAACTGGTCTGGTGCCGCTCTCATGGGGGGTAGTTGGGCGGGGGTAGTAGGGTTTTGGCACGTACCAACCGTCAGTCAACCACCGGAACCGCCGGGCTCTTTTTACCTGCCCGACGGCACCTTGGCGCAGGGATGGGATTCGTCTTCCTGGGTGGGCATTGATGGCGCCAACTTTGGCGACATTCTCGACGCCGACGTGTTGCAGGCGGGCGTGCAGCAAGCCATCACCGTGGACGGCAGCGTTACCTACACCGCTTGGTACGAGTGGGCGGTCGCCGGCGATAGCTCGAACCCGCCCGGATATCCGTACGTCCTGCAACGAAATTTTATGGATTTCCCCGTACATCCAGGCGACGACATTTATTGCGGAGTCGCCTACCTCAGCGCTGACAAGGGCTATGTGGTCTTCGCAAACGAGACCACCGGCCAGCACACTTCTCTTACTCTGAAGGCCCCTCCGGGGGCATCGTTCGCGGGCAATACCGTGGAGTGGATCATGGAGGACCCCGATGGAGGTTTGGGTTATGGGGTTTCGCTCGCGAAATTCTCGCAAGTGCAGTTCGAGTTCGCCATCGGCTGTCGGGCTGGTACCGTCAACAATCTCGGACAGTTATTTGCAGTAACGCGTGGTCCGGGTGCCGGCAATACCATCGACATGCAAACGGAAGAGGGTACGTATCTCACCAACACCACCGCGAGCGACTACACCGTTACCATTGATTTCACAGGGTAGCCTTCGGCGGAGTGCTGATGCGACGAGCTTTGCGGGGTTCACTTGGCAGGGCGTGTCGGGCGGGCGATCGGGGCACTGCGCGAAGGCGGCCAATGGGCCCTTGCCCGCGACATCGATCCGGGCGGACCGTTCAATCGCGCTGCAGTGCCTGCTGGGCGGCCTGCAGTGCGCGGCCAATGCGTTGTGCCCATTCGCGCTGCCCGGCCTCATCGAGGATCAGGTCTTGGCGGATCTCGAGTTCCACGTGCGGCAGCCCGCGGGCCTCCGCATGCCAGCGCACTGAGTAGTCGGTCTCATCATTCACGGCGTACGGCTCATTGTCGCCGATGACGAGGCTACTCTCGCGCCGCAGGATCTCGAGCATGTGGCCGGCGAAACGCCGATCGCGGTTATACATCACCGAGGCATGCATCATGCGCCGCGCGCCCTTGAAGACGTCGGTCATGCTGTGCTGGGCCACGAAAATCGTGCGCCGGCCGGCACGCTGCCTGGCATCGAGCAGCGCGCGGATATGGTTGTGATAGGGCTCGAAAATTTCGCGGCGCCGCGCCGCCGCCTCTTCGACACTGATGCCCACGTTACCCGGGATGCCGGTGTGCTCGCTCAAGACTGGAACGGAGGAGGCAAAGCGCGGGTCGCGGTTGCAGTCGATGACCAGGCGCGAGTAGTTCTGGGCCACGAGCGTGGCGTCGAGCGTCTCGGCCACGCGCTGCGCGACTGCCAGCGCGCCGATATCCCAGCTGATGTGCCGCCGCAGTTCGGCAGCCGGCACGCCCAGGTCGCCCAGACGCCGGGGGATGTGGGCGCCGGCGTGATCGACGGTGATGAGAAAGTCTGAGGCGCCGTCGCCGCCCTGCTGCAGGACCGGCGGCGGTTCATCGGCGGCCAGTAAGCGGTAGCTCATGGATTGTTGCGATCCAGCGCTTGAGTCGCTGACGGCACCTTCATGGCGACCCTAGCCGATGCCGCTTCCCGCGGCGTCGGCAAGCACAGACTCCTCTTCAATCTCACTCTGTGGCGAGCATAGACGAAGAAGTAGGCTGCCGATATCAGCAAGAATCCAACACCGGCCATCGACCAGACGGGCGCCGCGAGGAGCACGCCGGGAACGACACCACCGCCGCTGCGGATCCACTGCAACGGGTGCCGCTGCCGCAAGCCTCGGCCATGACAGGGATCGACGTGCCCATCGACTGCCGCACGATCGCGAACCTTTACGTTTGCGTTTACGAGACACTCTCCGCTCGCTGCCGCAAAGATTGCCAAAACCGAGCAAACACCGCGTTCACTGAAAGAACGACGCGTCAGGTTCGCTTAGGACCCGCTCGTACCGAAAACTCGACCAAAATGTCACTACCGATCGGGTAGCGTAAATCGGCGAGCTGCTCGATCGAGGTGCGTGGCGATGGGACTACGGCTGAATGATGGTGCCCTGTGACTTCGTTGCAATCACGGCCACGGAGTGCATTCAGTGCGAGCGTGAGTGCTCCCCGTGGACCGCCGCACCCACGCGCTTTGCGGAGTACTGAGCCCGGCGCGCGGCACAGACTGCGAAGTCCGCACCATACGCGCAGCTGGCGCAACTGAAAATCATGAACAACGGCGTGATGACCCTTGGCGAGGCGCAGGCAGCGCGACCCCCGGTGGCAGGCTGGCGCGAGTTCTGGCTGAAGGAGGACTGGTGGGCGAACTGGCTGGGGCTGGGAATCGTCCTGATCGCCTACGCTCTCTTTGCCAGCGGCTCAAGTCTCAAGTGGCTCGCCGTGACCCCCGCCAAGTGGTCGACCTTCACCGAGCTGGTTCAGCACTTCACTCACAATGCCGTTCGATATGTCGCGCTGTACCTCGCCTGGTCGCTGATCTTGGCGGCTGCGTTGTTGGCACTGGGATTCGGCATTCGCCGCTTCATCGTTTCGTTCACGTTGCTCTACGTTATCTCCGTGGCCGTGTTCGCCTTGGGCCAGTGGACCCAGGCGAGCCACTACAATCTCGAACCACCGCTCGTGGCACTGTTCCTCGGCCTGATCCTCTCGAACACCACGCGCTGGCCAGGCGCCCTGAGCGATGGTTTCCGCGTTGACCTGTACATCAAGATCGGAATCGTGCTGCTCGGGGCCACGCTGCCGTTCACGCTGATCGTCTGGGCCGGACCGGTCGCGATTCTGCAGGCTTCGATCGTCTCGCTGGTGACGTTCTTTGTCATCTACGCAGTGGCGCGACGCTTGGGTCTCGAGCAACGCCTCGCCGCAACCCTGGGCGCAGGGGGTGCGGTCTGCGGTGTCTCTGCGGCTATCGCAGTATCGGGCGCCGTAGGCGCCCGCAGGCAGGACGCGTCGATCGCGATCACCACCGTCATCCTCTGGGCCATCGTGATGATCTTCCTGCTGCCGCTGGTGGCGCGCTGGCTGCAGCTGCCGGCAGGCGTCGCCGGGGCCTGGATCGGCACGTCCGAGTTCGCCGATGCCGCGGGATTAGCCGCCGCACAGACCTACGGGAATCTCGCCGGACATGTGCCCGGGATCGCCGGTAATGCCGAGCAGACGCTGGCCGCCTTCACGCTGATGAAAGTCGTCGGACGCGACGTCTGGATCGGGATCTGGGCGTTCGTACTCGCGCTGGTTGCGGCCACCTACTGGCAGCAGAGCGGTCCTGCGGGCAAACCCGATGCCACTCAGATCTGGGGGCGGTTTCCCAAGTTCGTCCTCGGATTCTTTGCGGCTTCCCTGCTGCTTACCTGGGTGACGAGTGGTTACAGCCTCAAGGACTACAACGCGCACGTCGCTCCCGCAGTCGTTGCTCCTATCAAAGATCTGCGCACCTGGGCATTCATCTTCTGTTTCCTGAGCATCGGGCTCACCACGCGCTTTCGGGATCTGGCACGCGCCGGAGCGAGGCCCTTTTTTGCCTTCAGCGCCGGCGTCGTCGTCAATGTGATTTTGGGATACTTCCTGTCGGTGTGGGTGTTTGCGCCTCATTGGCGAAGTCTATGAACATGAGCTGGCGATCGGTCATTGCCCGGCTGCGGCCGGCAAAAAAGCTCTCGGAAAAGCAGGGCCAGCGCACCTGTGCAACGTGCGTTTACTTTGTCAGCAGCCCGCGGACTCTCGAGGGGCTGGTTCCCGGCTTCGCCAGCCTGAGTTCCGCGCAGGCCTCCGTGCGGCGCGATGATGGCCTGTGTTTGTGGCACGACCGTCTTTGCGGACGCAGCTTCTCCTGCGGTGATTTCGAGGCGTATGCGCCTGCGCCAGGGGGCGCGCAGCGCTTGCAACCGCGGCATGAGTTGTTTGGCGCCGGTCGTTCCGATTCAGTGCCCGGCGCGGCAGATTCATGCGCAGATCCCCCTCTGACGCAGAGCATCTGCCGCGCCGGGGTTGTTGCGAATCCCGCGCTCGACTCTCTGTCTGGCTGAACTCAATGGCCGCGGTCATGCAATCAATGGAAGCTTGTTTGTCGCACGCTGCTAGCTGGCTGAATTGGCAACGATCCGTCCTGGATCTGTTGCGCTCCGATGTGGCCGATGCGTTTGAATACATCGGCATGGATGATCTTGATTGGGCGGCGTGGCGCAGGCTCTACGAACAAGGTTGCACCCCTCGGGCGGCGATCAATCGCGCCCTCGAGCGCGACTGAGCATCGGCGCGGCGCAGACGACGCTCGCGCCTGTGCCCGCTTGAGCGGGAATCAGTTCGGCGAATCCCGACAGGAGTCGGGCGTGCATTCCCGGAGGCAGTTAGCCTGCACTCAGGCGCAGGCTAACTGTACGGTTCTTAGGAGCGCGTGCCGTAATAGGTGTTTACCCGATCGGAATAATTCCGATCGTAGGTGGGTACGGCCTCCTCGGCGTACTTGGGCGCTTTCTCGAGCTTCGACTTGTCGAGAGGCACTACGTAGCCATCCTTCTGATGGTCGAACGTGAGCATGCCCCAGGGAATGGGGTAACGGTCCTTGCCCATCCCTAGAAATCCACCGAACTCCAGTACCGCATAGCGAATTTGACCCGAAGTCTTGTCGATCATCAGGTCGTCGATCGAACCGAGCTTGTCGCCTGCGGCGTTGTACACGGCTGCTCCTTCAACCTTGTCTGATGAAATGACGTCTGCACTTGTAGTCGCTGAAATATTCATGGCAAAACCTCTTGAGATTCGGACGTGCGAGAGTGCCTCTAATTCTCGGCTCCCTGCAGGTAACAAGGACGCATCAGGGCGTAGGACTAAGTCCGCGTCGGTCGTGTTCGCGCGGGAGGGGGCACCTGCGACACTGTGACGTTCCAGCCTGGTCCGCGGGTCACGCCCCCCTTGCAGTCTCAGTCCGAGATCCGGAAGGATCCGACAGCAAGCAGACGCACTGCGCGTGCTCGGAGCGGCAGCTGCCCGGTTCACGGACAAGACGCGCGGGGGCGGGGCAATTGCTGCGGGCATTCCACCGAAAGTTCTGATCGCAAAAAACGATCGCGTCATCGCGCGAGCGCGAGCCTGCCGCCTGGTTTGTTTAGTAGCATCGTTTCGCGCCGGAAGCGAAGCTGAAGTTCTGCATCGTTTGCATACAGAGGTTTAGAATGGAGCCGTCAGTGGATGATGCGGTCATGGCCACTGCCACCGGCCAGATGCGCGCGGTGCTCTGGGGGCTGGGACTCGCCCTGCTCGCCCTCGTCGGTCCAACGCAAGCGCAGACTCCTTCGCTGAACGGTGCAACTTTTGAGGCGCCGCCGGACCCGCGCTGGCGCGCGATCACGAGCGCGGATCTGGAGGCGGCCTACCGGCTGCTGCGCGACAACGACCCAGGCGCATCGCCCGAGCTTCATGACACGATGTTCCTGCGACGCCTCGAAGAGGCGCATCACGCGGCGCTGCAGCGCGCGCAGTCCGTGACTTCCTATCCCGGCTACATTGCGGTGATGACGAGCTTCGCCAACGGCATGGGCGATAAGCACATTCGCAGCCGCCCCACCTATGTCGTTAACCGGCCCAAATGGCCCGGTTTCATCGTCGGCAAGCACGGCGATCAGTGGGTGATCACGGACGTTGAACCGAGTCAGACGGCACTGCGCGGCGCGCGCGTCCTGTCCTGCGACGGCGTCGAGATCGAAGCGCTGGCGCGTCGGAATCTCGCCGGTTTTCGTGGTGACTGGAGCATCGGCGCGCAGCAGATTCAGAATGCCCCCTGGCTGCTGGTGGATGAGGGTAATCCCTTTATTACTCGGCCGTCGGCGTGCGCGCTGGAGCAGAGGAGCGAGACTCGGACGATCGCCCTCGACTGGGAGCCCATCAAGCGCGAAGAGCTCTTGCCGCGGCTGACCCAGGCGATTGGGGCCGGCGCCGCTGGCTTCGGCGTGCGCAAGGTGGGTGATGGCTACTGGATTGCGCTGCAAAGCCTGCAGGGCGATCAGCCGCCGTTAGTGGTGAAGGCGGTCGAGGCGCAGAAGGAGGAGCTGCGCGCAGCCCGTTACGTCGTTCTCGATCTGCGCGGCAACGGCGGCGGCTCAGCGTTTGTGGGCGACGAGATCGCGCTCGCCTTATTCGGCCGCGAGGCAGTGGCGGCACGCATGGGCACGGACGGCGGCGGCGACCCGGTGGGTTGCGCTGGGCTCCCCGACGGGCTTTGGCGCGCCACCGCCGACAACATCAAGGCGCTCGAGGCAACCGGGCAAACCTTCGGCAAGAAGGGCTATCAGGACGTTCAGAAATTTGCAGATCAGGAGGTGGCGGCGATGACCGCCGCCCGGGCGAAGGGCAAGGACCTGGCGGGCGACCTCAATTGCCCCGCCCCGAAGATCCCGCCGGCGTCGTTGGTGCAGGCCCCCTCGCCGATGCGCGGCCGACTGATCCTGCTCACCGACAGTCTTTGTTTCAGCGCCTGCTTGTCGACCACCCTGGAATTTCGTGCACTCGGCGCCTATCACGTCGGTCAGACCACGGATGCAGCGACGCACTTCGTAGATCTCAGGGAGGAGTACATGCCCTCCGGCTATTCGACCTTTACCGTTCTACAGTCGGTGCACCCGGAGGATCCATATCAGATCGGTCCGTTCGTGCCGACACTCACTTACAACGGCGATATCGCTGCGACTCCGGCGCTCGAGAAATGGATCGCCGAGACGGTGCTGCCGTCGATTTCGTGACCGCAGAGGAGGCGTGCTGCGCCTGACAATCACTCCGCGGCCTCCTGATTCCAGATATCCGCAGTTCGTAGATCCAGCCTGCGCTCGATACGTCGCCGCGACTCATCATCGAGGTTGTCTTGCCGATACAGCCGATTGATCAGCTGGCGTTCGGCCTCGATCAACTCGAGCTCGATATCGCGAGTCAGGTCACCCTGCCGGTGATGGTGATCATCGCCGTCGTGACCGTGATCGACCGCCGCCAGACGCTCGCTGTAGTACGCGTGAAGCGGCCGGACGATGTCGAGCGGAAGCTTGCGCTCCTGACGCAGCGCGGTGAGGCGCTCCAGCGCGGCCTCGAGTCCGAGCCGGGAAGCCTTCGACTCGGCGGCACTGCTCGACTGCCGCTCCCGGCGGCCGGTGTTCGCGAGACCCAGCCAGCGGATCACCACCGGGAGGACCGATCCCTGTCCGACCAGCGTGACGAGCACGACCACGAACGCCAGGAAAATGATCAGCGAGCGATGGGGGAAGGGTGCGCCGTCCTGGGTGGTCAGCGGAATTGCCAACGCGGCTGCCACCGTAACGATGCCGCGAACACCGGTGAAGCCGATTGCGAACGGCCATTGCCACGGCGGCGCCGGGTCTCTTCTCTGCAGGGAGGGCGACAGCCACCGCGGAACGTACGTCGCAGGAAACGTCCAGGCGAAGCGCGTCACGATTACGGCAGTGCAGATGACCAGGGAGGCGAAGGCGAGTTCCTGCCGCGAGCTGGCGGCCATTCCGGCTATTAACGTGCGTGCCTGTAGTCCGGTGATCAGAAATACCATGCCCTCGATCAGGTAGATGAAGAAGTCCCAGAAGAAGAGGCCTTGCAGCCGCGTCGCGGGGCTGATGAGTTGCAGGCCGTTCCAGCTGATATACAAGCCGGCGGTCACTGTTGCGAGCACGCCAGAGCCGCCCAGCTGTTGCGGCGGCCAATAGGCCAGGAATGGAGTGAGAACGGAGAGCATGATCTCGACCTGCGGGTCGGCGACCCAGCGACGCACGCGCAGCATCAGCCAGCCAACGCCAATTCCCCAGAGAATTTCGCCCGCCAGAATGAGGACGAACGTGGCTGCCGCAGGCCCGAGCGAGAACGTCCCGGCGCTGACCGCCGCCACTGAGAAGCGATAGATGATCAGGGCAGTAGCGTCGTTGGCCAGTCCTTCGCCCTCGAGGATCACCAGAATGCGCTTGGGAAGATGCATGCGCCGCGCGATCGAAAGCGGCGCGACCGGGTCAGGTGGGGAAATGATAGCGCCGAGGACGAAACCCACGGGCCACGTGAGTCCCAGCAGCCAGCGGCTCGCTGCCGCGACGGTGACGGTCGTAAACAAAACACAGCCGATCGCCAGGAGCGAGATGGGCCGCAGGTTGAATCTGAACTCTTTCCAACTCATCGCCACTGCCGATGAGTAGATGAGAGGCGGCAGCACGACCAGCAAGGCAAATTCGGGGGCCAGGTCTACTCTGGGCAAACCCGGAATCAGCGCCAGGATGACGCCGGTGAGTACCAGCAGGATGGCCGAGGGGATCCTGAGACGCCTCGCGATCACGGCAACCGCCGCGATGACGATCAACAGGACGATTAAGACTTGAATCGTCGCGATCATTGGCGGGCCGACTTATCCTCCTACGCCGATTGCTGCTCGAGTTGCTCGTGCGCCTGCGCCCAAACCTCGATCCCCGCGCAGTCGCGCTCCCGCGACCTTCCGCAGCACGGGCGGCCTGCCAAGCGGCGGGCGAGTCCGTCACGTGTCCGACGGGGTGAGGCCGGCAACACCTAGGATCAGGGAGTGGGGGCGGTCACGCAAGGCCGCCTGGTCCCGGCTCGCAACAGTTCGAGCTTGCTATGCTGGTCTGGGCGCTCGTGCTGCTTGTTTCTCGCGCGCGCTCGATTTGGCAGCAGGGCCTCGCCCGGACGCGGTCTGCAGACACTGGCAAGCGATAGGGAACCCAGGTGATCGACCCGCAACGAATCACACTGATGAATTCGGCCCCGGAGCTGCGCGCGGCTTACGTGCTCTATTGGATGCAGCAATCTCAGCGCGCGGTACATAACCCTGCTTTGGAGGTGGCGATAGCCGCCGGCAATCGCCTCAAGATTCCCGTTCTCGTTGTCTTTGCGTTGGATGAGCATGTTTACGGGGCGAACGCTCGGCACTACACGTTCATGCTCGAAGGGCTGGCAGAGACGGCGCACCGCTTACGCGCGCGCGGCATGGCGTTCGTCATCCGCCGGGGGACGGCGGATGAGGTCGTATTGCCGCTGGTCGAGCAGGCGGCGCTGCTGGTCTGCGACCGCGGCTACCTCCGGCGACAAAGAACGAGCTGCGCACGAATAGCGGCTTTGGCGCAGCGGCGGGTCTTGCGAGTTGAGGGAGACGTCGTTGTTCCGGTCGAGCTTGCCTCGAGACGCCCGGAGGTGGCCGCGCGCACGCTACGTGCCAAGCTGAGTCCGCATCGCAGTCGCTTTCTTGTACCGTTGCGCGCGCTGCGACTGCAGGTCCAGACGCACAGCCTGACGTTTGCGAGTGACGTGGACTTGGACAACGTCCCTTTGGCCGTAAGCCGGTTGAAAGTCGATCAAAGCGTAGCGTCGGTCGGTGCATTCCGGGGCGGGTATGCTCAGGCTCGCGCTCGATTGCGCCACTTTGTGGAGCAGCAGTTGCGTGGGTATCAGAGCGGCCGAACGCAGCTGGTGGGAGCACAGGTGTCCAAGCTGTCCCCGTACCTGCGTTTCGGTCAGATATCACCGGTCGAAGTAGCGCTGGCGGCCACCAACGCGCTGGCGCCGGTGCAGGACCGGGCGAGCTTTCTCGATGAACTCATCGTGCAGCGCGAACTTGCCGCCAACTTCGTATCCACGGTGGACAACTATGCGCGTTTTGAGTCACTGCCCCAGTGGGCCCGAAAGACGCTCGATGCGCATCGCCGCGACCGACGCCCGCACCTCTATAAATATGCCGAGCTTGCCGCGGCTACCACCCATGATCCCTACTGGAATGCGGCGATGACGGAAATGCTCATCACCGGGTACATGCATAACCACCTACGCATGTACTGGGGCAAGAAGATATTGGAATGGTCCGCCTCGCCGGAGGAGGCCTACGAGAATCTGTTGCGACTGAATAACACCTATTTCATTGACGGGCGCGACGCCAGCGCATTTGCGAACGTCGGCTGGGTGTTTGGGCTGCATGATCGCCCCTGGCCCGAACGGCAGATATTTGGGCAGGTTCGGTATATGAACGCCGCGGGCCTGAAGCGCAAAACCGACATCGAGGCTTACGTACAGCGGATATCCGGGTCCAGTCCGTAGCCGCAGCTGTCGTTCTAAGGTTGGAGTTTCTAACGTCAGTCCGGGCGTGGAAGGACTCCCTCTAGTCCGCTCGGGTCAATAAACGTAAGAGGGCTGTTGCCAACATATCAGTAAGTATTCAGCCCGGCCCGGAGACTTTCGGGATCACTGCAGTAGTCGTACCCAAGCATCACTGGATGAGCTGAACGCATTGTCGGGCCGACCGACTAGAGCCTCGAATCTCTAGCCCGCCATGACTCCCAGGGTAAGTCTCATGCTGATTTTGACCCGAAGGCCCGCAGAGTCGATCCGCAGCGGCGAGGAGATCACGATCACTATCTTAGGGATTAAAGGAGACCAGGTACGCATCGGGATCGCCGCATCCGCGCGGCAGATATCGTGGCACTGGCGCAAACGCTTCCACGAGGCTTTGGATCAAGCGGCTGGATTTTTCTGATGGCACACGTGCTAACTCATAAAAACAAGTCGTTTCACTAGTCCAATTTACTGTAAAACATTGATAATCCACGTTTATATGTATTTTAATATCAAGTCATATATCTAGTCTACAATACTCCGCATGCCTCCTGATTCTGCTGCCAAGAGGGTCGCGGAGCGGCTCGCCCAAGGAAGCAGCTCTACACCTGAGCTGATGAGAGCGTTGAGCCTCTCTCAAGCTACAGTTTCCCGCGCGCTGCGTGACCTTGAGCGCCATCAGCGCGTGCTTCGTATGGGATCCACACGGGGGGTTCGATACGGCCTTCGCAGGCCAGTAGCGGCGGTCGGATCACAGTGGCCCATCTATCGTATCGACGAAGAGGGCACGCCCCACGAACTTGGGACGCTCGATGCGATCCAGCGCGAGAGCTATTACGTAACCGCCGGTCCTGAGCGTATCCGGGGATTCTTTGAAGGCATCCCTTACTATTTGCAGGACGCACGACCCGCCGGCTTTCTCGGCCGAGCTGTGCCCAACGCCTATCCAGAGCTGGATCTGCCTGCGCGAGTCACCGATTGGACTGACGAGCATTTCCTGACCTACCTCACCCAGCGTGCTTCCGACACCAGCGGCGATCTCGTCGTTGGGGCTGAGTCACTCAACCGGTATCTGGCGGCAACCGATGCGCGAATCGTTTCCGCTGACAACCGAGCACAGCGCTACCCGCAACTTGCGAACGCTGCCATGGGGGGCGCGCCGCCAGGTTCATCGGCGCACGGAGAACACCCAAAATTCACGGCCTGCGTTGCGCACGGCAAGCGCCGTACGCACGTCATCGTGAAGTTCTCCCCGCCGCGCTCAACGCCTGCGGGTCAGCGCTGGGCTGACTTGCTGACCGCAGAATACATAGCTCACCGTGTTCTTGAGGCGCACGGTGTTTCGGCCTGCCGTTCGGACATCTTCGACTTCGGCGAACGCCTGTTCCTGGAATGCGAGCGCTTTGATCGCATCGGCGCCGACGGCCGACGCGGCGCGGTATCGCTGCATTCGGTTGACTTAGCCTTCTACGGAAGGATCGATAACTGGACCGCAAGCGCTGAACGTCTTGCGACCGGCTCATTGTTGCCCTCAAAGCAAGCGGATCGGATCCGCTTTCTCGACGCCTTCGGAGCGCTGATCGCAAATACCGACCGGCACTTCGGAAACATCACTCTGTTCGACGCCTACGAAGGAGCGTTCGAACTCGCTCCGGTCTATGACATGCTTCCGATGCTCTTTGCACCACAGGACGGGCATCTCTTGCCGCGCAAGTTTGAGCCGACACCCGCAAGAGCGGAGTGGCTATCGGTATGGGCGGAAGCCCGTACGCTTGCCGATACCTACTGGACTCAGCTGGCGCAGGATGCCCGAATAACTCCGCAGTTCCGCCACATATGCGCAGAGTCTCTTCGTGCACTGCGAGCCATGTCAGGGCGAAGCAAAGCGGTGAGAGCTCCGAAGCTTGTGCGGTAAGGGCCGTAGGTGTCGCTCGGGCTTCGTGTCTCAACGAACACCGAGGGCCCGGATGAGGGTCAAGGAAATTCTCCTCGGGCGGGCGTGACCGACCGCGTATCGCTTTCGGCCGAAAGCGAACTTGAGTTCGAAGCAGCGTTCCGGTCAATACAAAAGTGCCACGCGATGTCGGGCGAGGATGACGGTGCCAGATCAGATCCGGGGTGCTTCCTTCGCAACAGGCGGTGTCATCCTGCGCAGGATCGTGCATCCCGCCGCGGCAATAACGAGGACGTTCGATACCACGACTGGCGCAGCACCAATTAGAGCGCCATAGAGTACCCAAAGCAGCGCCCCGAGCATCTGCGTCGTCCGCAGCAGTGCAGGGCGAACGAAGAAATAGGAGGCAACAAAAAAGCTCGTTGCCACCCACCCCAGATAGCTGATCGCGAGTGTTTTCACGCGGCCGAGGTAATCGGTGGGGGCAAAGGCAGGATCGCGCCGATCTGCACGTGATCAGCCCGCGCCTTCTCCCAAGCCTCGAGCGCAAGTCCACGACGCTCGAAAAGATCGCGAATTGCCCCCGTGCGCCATTCTAGAATCTGATCGAGCACCGGCACCAGGATGCTGAACGCGCTATCGCTCAACACGGTGCTTCGGGCGATGCGGGCTAGCTGTTTATTGGCGGATACGGCGATCGTGAAGCCATCGTGATTGTTGACGTGCAGCATCACGTGGACATCGGAACTGCCGTCACCGACGTAGATCACCCGATCTGGTGGAACTCCGAGGGACGACTGTAGCTCCTCGATCACGGCTACCTTGCCGTAGCCAGCCGCTACACGGCGGATCGAACGCACTTCGCCGGTCAACTCGTCGTATTCGAAGTCGGTGCCGCAGATGTGATCCGGTGGAATCACGCCCGCAAGCGCTGAAGTCACGATTTCTCGCGGAGCAGCGGAGATGACGAAAAAGGAGAAGCGATATCCCTCGACCCCGAGCTCCAGAAACTTAACCAGATCCGCAATCGCACCCTTAAGCCGCACGCGCTGTCCAGTCTCGACCAGATGCTCCCGGCGCACGCCGCGAAACTCGGGATCGTGCCGGATCAGGTAGGCAAGCTCCCCGCCCTGCTGGATGAGATTGCTGCGTGCGAGACCCTCTACGCGTTCCTCGAAGTGGCTGATCCCCATGAGGTCACTCAAGACCCGCCCCGAGTCGTTAAAGCTCAACGTCTGATCGAAGTCGGAAGCGAGCAGGTAGTGCTTTGCGAAAGGCTGGCTCAAGTGCACAAGCTCCGTGTGCGTTAGCACGCTGGTCCAAATCTTCGCGGGGGCAAGATACCAGCCCGCCAAGACCGGTCAAGAGATGTCCTGTTACGGATGCATGAAATTAACTACGGGCTCAAACGAATGTCCCTCAATCGCGAGGGCGCGGCATTGCGGGTTAGAAAATGGTTATTGCCGATGAGCGTCGAGGTGCTTCGGACCCGTCAATGTGTGGCGCGTGCCTCAGGTCTCGACGAGGGCGGCTTCTTGCTTCAGATGCATGGAGGCGTGGATCGCGCTCGATTCGATAAAAAAGCCCTGCCGGCCAGTCCTTGGCGCCGGCGGGGCTTAGGGTCACCACCTAAGCTCAGGAGATTACAAGAGGCGGCGACATTGGGAATGTGGAAAGCCCGAGAAAAGCCCGTTGCCGCGGCTTGCGGGATTCCTTGCACGATTGTCCTCATCGACCAGCACGATAACTGGCTGGTAGCGCTCAAGTTCTGACTCACTGTAGGCGCAATACGTGGCTGATGATGAGCAGGTCGCCGATTGCGGCTTCGCGGGCGGCGGCGCCATTTAGCGAGATCTCGCCGCTCCCACGAGGTACGCGGATGATGCAAGTGTTGAAGCGCTTGCCGCTAACCTCATAGATCTCGATGTACTGGAATTCGCCGATACCAGAGGCCTCAAGCAGACGCTCGTCGATGCCGCAGCTAGGATGCGGACTCGTTGGGCGGATCACCCACCAGATCGTCAGGCGCGGCTTATCAAATTAGGCGAAGAAGATTGGTGGCCCCGCATGGGTCCACCGCGTCACCAGTTACCGATCAGGGTGCAATCCTCGATACGGACGCACCCGCACTTGAGGCTCAGTTCGAGCGGCCCCCCCGTATACGCGGAATGCGCTTGCCGAGTATCGAGCTCTGCAAGCTTGGCGTGTGCAAGTGCCTGCCAACGCCCACTCAATGGGGTGTCCTTTCCGAATCCGAGGAACAGGGTTTTTGATCTCCTCCACGGTAAAGCCCGCTTGCTGGGCAAAGCGCAGCACATCATCGCCAACCCGCTCAATCAGGGTCACGCGAGGCCATTGGGCGCAGCGGCTCCATCGGTTGTGCCACATAGCGCGCCCACATATAGCGCCACGGCACGACGAAATACACAATGACAATGCCAACCGTTTGGGTAAACAGGGCTTCGATATCCGCAGTCCATTTGCCGGCCAGCCAGGCGCGCAGGGCGATGAATACCAGCCAGATGGTCTTCCACGCAATCTCGTACAGCATCAGTGGCAATAGTTGCAGGGGATAGCGCACGCCCAAGAGGCTGAGCAACGCCAGTGCCGCTAGCATCGATTTGGCTACTCCCCGTATGACGGGCCAATCTGCCGATTCGAACAGGAGCTGCGACCAGACCGTGCCACCCATGACTACAGCGAGCACCAGGAAGCAAACGCGCAACAGGTTGACGCGCCAGAGCGAAACAGCCGGAAGAGGATTGAGGGTACCCGGCCGCATGGCTTCTAGCCAACCTGTTTCAGGATGTTCTCGATCGCCTTGACCGACTCGGTTAATTTTACGACATCAGCCCTGATCGCCTCGAGGGAGGTTGCATTGTCCTGCTGTGCGACAACTGTCTTTTCCGAGAGGGCTCGATAGGCGTCCTCGCCGGCTTTCATTGCACGAGACTGCACCGCTAGCGACCAATACTTCATTCCGAAAACGATCAGAATCGTGACGAGCGGCAAGATGAGCGTCAGCAGATAGAAAAGCTGTTCGACCATGGCGGACTCCTTCTGTCAATCATGTATTTATGTGCTGGCGGAGAGCGATTTCACGGCTTTAGCAACAAATGCTGGAGTCAGATTGATCGCAAAATCGGCGGCCTCGAAATAGTTGAGCGCCTTCCCATCGTCAGACAATTCGAGCTTGCTGGTAACCAGCCCCGCGTCCTCCAGCTTTTGCAAATGTAGATGAAGGAGCGGCCTACTCATGCCAACATCGCGTGCCAACTGGCTGACATACTGTCGACCGCGGTCGATCAAAGTAGCCAGAATCCGTAGCCTGTGAGGGCTCGCAAGAGCGCTGAGCTGGACCAGGAGACGGTCACCGGTAATCGCCATGTTGGGCGTGGTCTCCTTCGGCGAGCTGAGTCGGTGGTGCCTGTTCTCCCCGCAAGAATGCAAGCACGGCAAGTAGCAGGATGCCCATCGCGCCATTGATCACGATGTCCTGTGGGCTGTCATGCCGATGCATCCCCCAAGCCGACGCCTGCATCGATTGGATTGTCATCGTCGAGGCATGGGCAATGCTTGAAAATGCCCCGTAAATCATCAGGCGATGCTTGGCCGGCTGTTTAACCGTCATCAGCAGACAGGGCCCAAGCGCTGCGTTGAGGCTAACGAACATCGGCAACACATCGTTATGCGCCGCGAGCCACTTTGCGTGCCACAGCTCATCGAACAAGATATAGCCCCAGATGCAATAGTAAGAACCTACCAGCGCCAACACGACTTTTACGGTGCGCTCAAGCTTCACGCCGTCCTCCGTTTTCAACGTGCGGACTCTGCGGAATGTCTAACTCGCGGCACCACATCGCGATTCCGTTTTTCCGGGCGTCCCGACATTGCCCGTCATCATCATAGTCACAGTCTGTACTTGCATATGTCAGAATAGTCTTTCATATGATAAGGAGCAATGTCAACGGTGGGTAGGGCCATTCGAAATGCGGCGTGGAGGAGCCGTTCGGGCTTCACTTGTGACACTGCCAGTGGCCGATCGAGCTCATCGCCGGGCTGCCTTCGAGCGGTCGCTGGCGCCCCGTCGACGAAACGCTGTTGCCCCACATCTCCCCGCTATCCTGGGAGCATATCCACCTGACTGGCGATTACAGCTGGCACACCGATCGGAAGCTAAGTCTTCCCAGAAAAGCTGCTCTAGGTAGCCCCCGACGCGTACAACGGCGCCCTACGTCGGGTACATATCCGAGTTAACCGTTTCGCGCATCAATCTGGGTGGCTGATGGAGGG
>Ga0070761_10000186_pt1 | contig 40777 bp, 41 predicted proteins | sample HubBroMetageREF1_FD_66724 | JGI IMG/M metagenome (GOLD analysis project Ga0070761, IMG submission 66724) | Reference soil microbial communities from the Hubbard Brook experimental Forest, New Hampshire, USA - Hubbard Brook CCASE Soil... | ecosystem: Environmental > Terrestrial > Soil >... | reverse complement strand
CCGGCTCATTTGGTGCCTTCCGTAATCAAAGTCGAGTCGTCCCCGTGACGTACCATTACCATCGTAGGTCCGAAAGATTAGCTCTTGAAACAGAACATCGTGTCGAGCAAACCGAACTCAGGATCGATTTCGAAATTGCCGCCGTTTCTCGTCTTTTGGATTCTCGTCGCAATTTCCCTCGCGATCTGGTGGGGGCCTCTTATCTCTACGTTCGCTCTGGCCCTGCACGACGAGCAATACACACACATACTTCTGATCCTGCCTGTTAGCGCGAGCTTGATTTTCCTGGATTGGAAGATGCCTGAGCCTTCCTCAGGATCGAGTGTGGGCATTGGCTCAGTTCTGATGGTCATCGTTGTCCTGCTCACTGCCATCGTGAGATGGAGAGAGATCGCGCTCTCTGCCGACGTTCAACTTTCGCTGAATATGCTAGCGCTTGTGCTGTGGTGGATCGGGGCTTTTGTTCTCTGCTTCGGCAATAGCGCCTTCCGGCGCGCGCTTTTTCCGCTTTGTTTCTTGTTCTGGATGGTTCCCTTCCCGGATTTTGTCTTGAATCCGGTCATAGCTCTGCTGCAGCAAGGGTCTGCGGCGGCTGCTCGTTGGCTGTTTGCGTTGGCAGGGGTACCCGTCGCCCAAAATGGAGTCCTCCTGCATATTCCGGGGTTGACAGTCGAGGTCGCGCGGGAGTGCAGCAGCATCCGTTCGAGCTCGGTGCTGGTGGTCACCACCATGGTTCTGGCGCAACTCCTGTTGCGCTCACCCTGGCGAAAGGCAGTGGTCATCGCGCTGGCAATCCCTCTCTCTGTCGCCAAGAATGGACTTCGCATTTTCGTTATTGCAATGCTCGCAACGCGCGTCGACCGGAGTTTTCTAACCGGGAGCCTGCACCGTCAAGGTGGAATCATCTTCTTACTCATCGCCTTGGCGGCGATACTTTTATTTCTTGGGATTATGCGGCGCGGCGAAAAGGGAAAACCAGGAATCGGGACAAGAAGCACTCTCCGGAAGGAGGTTTAGAGCTTATCGATGGGCCAGGTCAAACGTCACGGCTGCCGCGGAAGAGCTAATGTTCACCATGGAGACGTATCGCTCCAGTTTGTGATGTCCTGTCTTGTGGAAGACATAGCTGAGCCCGAGAACGCCCGCGGTCTCTCCGGCGAAGTTTACCGCAAGTCCCGCGGTGCTACCGCTGAACAGACGGGTCACGGGATTTAATTCCTGGCCGCCGCCACGCAGGTTGTCCCGCGTTACGACGAAATCGGCGGCGCCGAAGGCGGCGTTGGTTGCAAACAGGATGCTATTCTCCCGGTCCCAGAATCGATGACTGGGCCCTTCAGGGAACGTTGTGGGCTGAAACGGTTTTACCGTCGTGGTAGGCTCCATGGCGGTGGGTTGTATCGCGTCAGGTTGAAGCAGTGCCGAGACTTCTTGTGACAGGGCCGGCCGGCACAAACCCAGAACCATCAGCAGAATCGCCGCCTTGTGTTTGAGAATTGCGCTGACCCTGCTTATCTGCATGACGTTAGTGAGAGACCCCACTGGCCACCTGTACTAGTACTATCGCAAATACCGGGCCAGGGCAGAATGGCCTGTAGGTGCCACTAAGACGTTTAAAATGATTACTTGTGTCCTGCGGGAGTTACTGAAGTCACTCAGAAGTATGCACGGAGTTGCACACAAGGGCCTTTTGGCCGACTCAATCGAATCCTTCTAGGAATGAGAAAGTTATCGATCTCGATTGGAGTTTCAGGAGCAGTTGTCGGGGTGGCTATGTGCTTAAATGTGAGCCTCGTGGGCCAGGTAAAGAACCAGGCGGCTCCAACTCCAAGCCTGGCCGAGGCGAAGACGGCGCGGCAGCCCGCAGACGTCCCGCCGTGTAACGGCGCCTCTTCTACTTCGTCCCCAACTCCCCCGCCCTCGCACGGCAACCCACATCGGCATTCTGTGACGCTCTCCTGGAATGCGGTCGTCCCCGCGTCCAGTGCCCCGCGGGACGCAATCAAAGGTTATAACGTGTATCGCAGCCTCACGTCGCATACGTACTCTGAAAGCAATCGGATTAGTGGATCGCCGCTCCAGGGAACCCAGTGTGTTGACGCTACTGTCGGACCCCGAAAAACCTACTTCTATGTTGTGAAGGCAGTGACGCAAGGCGGAGAGCAGAGCGGTTCTTCAGCTGAGATCAAGGCAGAAGTTCCGTTTCCTTAAGACAGTTCTTAAAATTGTGGCCGCGCTCAAATCTAGGCTCGCGGCTATGGGACCACTGCTTCCACCGAAGGGGTTGAGCGAGCGCTCTCCTGTCCGCTGGCGTTGACCGAGGTGGCGGCGTAATAGTACGTCTGGCCGGAGACTACAGTGGTATCGGTGTATGCGGTGCTGGGGTTCAGCGTGGAATTGATCTTGGAATAAGTGCCGTTCGCAGCTGTGCTGCGGTAGACGTTGTAACCGGTTACGTCCGAAGCAGAATTCCAGATAAGGCTGACGCTGTACGGCGTCACTGTGCCGATTCCGGAAAGAGATTCAACCGTCTGCGAGCTCGAGCCGTTGCTGGCAAATGTCAGTGAACCAGACACCGTTCCGCTGCTTTGCGGTGTAAAGGCCACATTGAACGACATGCTTTGCCCGGCAGCGATGGTCAACGGGAACGAAGCTCCATCCAGCGTAAATCGAGAACTGCTGCTGCTGGCAGAAGTAACGGTGACACTTGCGCCGGAGGCGCTGATGGTGATTGGCTCAGTTCCTGTCGTACCTACCGCCACGTCGCCGAAGTTCAGTAGTGCTGGAGCCATGGTTAACTGGCCCACGGCGGTTCCCGTGCCCGTGAAGGGCACGCTCAGCCCGGCACTAGAAACCAAGAGGTTGCCACCAGTCAAGCCGGCCGATTGTGGGGCAAAAGTGACATTCAGCGTAACACTCTGCCCCGCAGCCAGAGTCAGAGGGAACGCGGGCCCGCTGACCGAGAATCCGCTGCCCGCCGTCTGAATTGCCGAAAGCGTGACCTTCCAGGAGCGGGTATTTGTAACCACCACGGGCAGCGTGGAGTCGGTTCCCATTGTCACTTGACCGAATGACAGGGTCGAAGGACTGGCGGTCAGAGGTTCGCTGTTTACACCACTCCCCGCAACATCAAGCATAAGGGCGGAATTCGACGCGTTACTGGAAAATTTGATGCTGCCACCCGCCCATCCGCCCGTCGTCGGAGTCAAGGTCACCTTCAAGTCGACACTCTGTCCTGCACTCAAGACTCGTGGCAAGCTTAGGTTGGAGACAGTGAGCTCGGGATCACTCACCGCGATCTCCGAGACTGTCACGCTAGTCTGTCCACCGTTCGTCAGAGTAACCAGCAACGTTTCGCTCTGGCCCACAACGACATCGCCGAATTTAAGACCCATGGGTGTGCACAAGAGTTGTGGTGTAGTCGTGGCAGCGTTCACGGACGTCACTCCAAGGAGCGCGATCGTGATACCGATGGTTAGAAACTGGACTGCGCGGACGGAGAAAGAGAGGATGATGGACTGGGGGAGTCGCATGCCATCCAGTTTGGAAGCCCTGCGGCCAAGAGAAAAGATTCCGACAGTTCATCAAGCCATTGGCCGATAGGCCAATAGTGCCAAATTAGGCCTTTCTGAGAAAACCAAGAATACTCAGAAGTGCACAGGTGCACGATCAGTGGTAGAAACTGCTTCGGGGACGAACTGTTTCGCGCTAATGCAGTGTGACGACGGCGTCTTCGGGATAGCCGGGCATGCCGAACTCCGGGACATCGAGACCTTCTTCTTCCGCTTCTGGTGACACTCGCATGCTCTTCACTTTGTTGACCGCCCAGAACACCGCGTAGGTCGCGCCGAACGCCCACGCCGCATAGAGAGTTGCTCCCATCAGTTGACACAGAAACTGCCGCGTGTCTCCATGCAGCAAGCCGGTCACGCCTTGTCCGGCTTGTCCCAGATACGACGTTGCTCCAACGCCATTCCATCCCGCGCCGTATACGCCGTCGGCGAAGATGCCCACGCTGACCGCTCCCAGCCAGCCGCAGTAGCCGTGCACGGAGATCGCTCCGCACGGGTCGTCGATCTTGAGCACCCGCTCATTGAACAACACTCCTCCACACACCAGGCATCCCGCCAGTATGCCGATGATTGTCGCCGAGGTCGGAGACACGAACGCGCACGGCGCCGTGATCGCCACCAACCCCGCCAGCATCCCGTTGCACGCCATGGTGATGTCGGGCTTGCCAAACCACCAGTACCACAACAGCATCGCCGCCGCCGATCCCGCCACGGCCGCCAGATTCGTGTTCACTGCCACCACTGCAATCCGGAGATCCGTCGCTCCCAGCGTCGAACCAGGATTGAATCCCATCCATCCAAACAGCAGAATGAACGTCCCCGTCACCACGTACACAATGTTATGCGCGGGAAACACCCGGATCTTTCCTCCCGGCCCGTACTTGCCCAGTCGCGGCCCCAGAATAATCGCCAGCGCCATGGCGCAGAAACCGCCCACCGCATGCACCACCGTCGAGCCCGCAAAGTCGACATAGCCATGGCCCAGATTCAACGTCGAACCCACTTGCGACAGCCATCCCCCGCCCCACGCCCAGCAACCCGAGATCGGATACAGAATCGCCCCAATGAACAGTTCACACAACAGAAACGCCCAGAAAGTGATGCGCTCACACACCGCTCCCACAATGATGTAGCCGGCCGTCTCCATGAAAACGACTTCAAACAGCGTCAAACAGTTGCTGGCACTGTCGTAGGCCGGACCGACCAGAAAAAATCCTTTGCCCCCGACAAACCCCCACTGCCCGCTCCCAATCAGAAAATGATTCAGCGTAGGGATGCCGCCCAGGTTCGTCGGCGCGGCATTGATCGCCACCGCTCCAAACTGAAACGCATAGCCCACCGCGTAGTACGCCAGAAAGGCAAACACATACGCCGCAAAGTTCAGCATCATCAGGTGCGCCGCATTCTTCTTGCGCACCAGCCCGCAGGTCAGCAGCGCGAACCCCGCCTGCATGAACAGCACGAGGTAGCCCGTATTCAGCGTCCAGGCAAAGTTGGTCGCCACCCGGACGTGCCCCACACTGTCGGCCAACTTCGCCGCCAGCGGTTCCTTCGCCACCTGCGCTTGATAGTCGTCAAAGGCCTTCTTGTTCGCGGCGTAGTCCGGAGCCGTCTTATCGGTGGGTTCGGCGACGACAAAGGGATTGCCGGCCGCATCCACCGCACTGCTTTTGTCCCCGGTGGCCGTCCCCGCGGGATCGGGCTTCGGCCCATCATCGGCCAGGCAAGGCATCGCCAACCCCGCCAACATCCCGGCAGCGAGAACAACCGCGGTGCCGGCCGACACTAACCACAGGCGCAGTGAGTGCCTGTCGGCTTGTTTTGTCATTCCTGCATGCTCCTAATTTGCAAAAGGCTTGCGAATGCTCCGGCGATTGTACCCCGGACTGGAACGCGTGCGCCTTCCCACGGCAGTCCTCTCCCTCGTCCCCGCCGACAATAACGGCCCCCACTCCCTCAGTCCAATTCATATTTCTTATCGGACCCATCAACTTATCTAACACCACGCCCGGCACTCGTTGCGATCACTCGCAAAGGCAGAGGGTCCTGGCCGATCAGAGCGACTTCCTGAAGTCCCACCTGCCGGGATTCTTTCAGCCCCTCAACAGGTTTATAATCTGAAGAGGTTTACCTCGCGCATATCCGATTAGTATGACCGATCAACTCAGGAAGAAATTGCAGGAAGAAGTGGACGCCCTCGAGCACGAACTCGTCCACGAGCTTCCCAAGGAAATCAAGCGGGCCGCGGCTCTCGGGGACCTCAGCGAGAACGCCGAGTATCACATGGCCAAGCAGCGCCAGGAGTTCGTCAAGGCGCGCTTCCGCCAGCTCGGCAAGCGCCTCGCCGACTTGTCGCTGACCAACATGAACAACATCCCCAAGGACAAAGTGGGGCTCGGTTCCACGGTCAAGGTCTTCGACAGCTCAAAGAATGAGGAAATCGAATACAAGCTGGTCACCAGTGAAGAGTCGGATGTAGGTGCGGGAAAAATCTCGACCACGTCTCCCATCGGCCGCGCCCTGCTGAATAAGAAAGTAGGCGACGAGGCCACCGTGATCACGCCCAACGGCAAGCGGGAGCTGGAAATCCTGAGCCTGACCACGATCCACGACGAAGCCGAGCCCGAAAAGGCGGACGCCTGATGTCGTGGCACAGTTGGACCAGCGCCTTCGGACGGGCCTGCGGTGTGCTGCTCGATACCATCGTGCGCTGGCTGGCGCTCTCGCGCATCAATCCCAACGTACTGACCTTCATGGGACTGGTGGTGAATACTTGGGCTGCAATTCTGTTCGGTTCAGCCACAGCCCTCACGCAGCAGCGCATGTTTTTCTACGCTGGGCTGGTTATTATCTTCTCTGGCTTCTTTGATCTGGTCGATGGGCAGGTCGCCCGCGCCACCAACCGGGTCACGCGCTTCGGCGCGTTCTTCGACTCGGTAATCGACCGCTACAGTGACGCCTCGCAGTTCTTTGGACTGCTGGTCTTCTATGCGCGCGGCGACCGCTTCTTCTATGTAGTGCTGACTGCGTTCGTGATGGTGAGCGCCATCATGGTGAGCTACACGCGGGCGCGCGCCGAGTCGCTGATTGGATCGTGCCGCGTGGGCTTCATGGAACGTCCGGAGCGCCTGGTCCTGGTGATCATCGGTGCACTCTTCAACCGCATGGCGCCGGTATTGTGGATCATCGCAGTGCTGTCGACCATCACCGTGATCCACCGCATGCGCTACACCTGGACCCGCACCCAGGATCCCCCGGTTGCTACCAAGGCGGGGCAGGCCGCGTAGGCTCAGCGATTTCCTAGATGTGGCGATGCTAGACTATTCGGTCACCGCACTCCTTCTGAGGACAATTCTTGCCAACTGATCCCGTACTCGTGGTTCACGGCGGCGCTTGGGCCATGCCGGATGACATGGTGGAGGCGCATTTGCGTGGAGTGCGGAACGCGCTGGCGGCAGGGTGGCGGGTGCTGGAGGCGGGCAGGGCGGCGCTGGATGCGGTTGAGGAAGCCGTCGTTGTGATGGAGGACGACGAGACGTTTGACGCGGGGCGAGGCAGTTTCTTGAATCGCGACGGCAAGGTACAGCTGGATGCGCTGATCATGGACGGCGCTACTTTGCGGGCCGGGGGCGTGGGTTGCGTGGAGCGAGTGCGGAATCCGGTGCGCGCGGCGCGGAAGATTCTGAGTGAGAGTCGGCACGTGTATTTTGTGGGCGAAGGGGCGGAGCGGTTTGCTGCCGAGCACGGCATCGAGTTGTGCAAGAACGAAGATTTGGTGATTGCGCGCGAGGTCGAGCGGCTGCGGGAGTATCAGGCGCAGCAAGCTGAACAGGGGTCTGCGAAAGATGGGAACGACTTGTTCGCACCTGCAATTTCACACGATACAGTGGGAGCGGTGGCTTTGGACCGCGCCGGGAACATTGCGGCGGCTACTTCGACCGGAGGGACGCTCAACAAGGCTCCCGGACGGCTGGGGGATTCGTCACTGATTGGGTGCGGCTGCTATGCGGATAATTTGAGTGCGGCGGTGTCGACCACCGGCTGGGGCGAGCCGATCATGAAGCTGGTGCTGGCCAAGTGGACAGCCGATCGGGTCGCGGCGGGGAATCTGCCGGAGTGGGCGGCGCAGGAAGCGATGAATTATCTGAACCAGCGGCTAAACGGGCATGGCGGAATCATCGTGCTGAATGCGCAGGGGCAGTTTGGGATCGCGCATAATACTCCACGCATGGCGTGGGCTTTGAAGACGGTGGGAACGGAGCAGAGCGGGATCGAGCGCGGGGCTGCGTGAGATCTGGCGCGACTGGAATTGGAACTCGGCGTCCATTTCTCACAGCCAGCCCTTGGTGCGGGCAATGCGTGACGCTTCGACTCGGTTGCTGGCTCCCATTTTGCTGATGGCTTCGGAAAGATAGTTGCGCACCGTGCCTTCAGAGAGACCGAGTTCGGCGGCGATGTCTCCGCTCTGCATGCCTTCGCCGGCCAGGCGCAGGACCTGGCGCTCACGGTCGGTCAGCGGATCCATTTCTCCCCACGCTTCAGTGGCAAGGTCGGGATGGATTACCCGCAGTCCCTGCTGCACTCTTCTGACAGCATCGGCGAGTTCCTCTGCGCGCATGTCTTTCAGCAGGTAGCCCAAGGCTCCGGCTTCCATGGCCCGGCGAAGATAACCACCGCGCGCGAAGGTAGTGAGGATGATGACGCGCGTGGCGGCGTGGCGGCGTTTCAGTTCGGCAGCAGCATCAAGTCCCGTCATGAGCGGCATCTCAATATCGGTGATAAGGACGTCCGGCTTGTGGGCGAGAACGGCCTCCAGCGCCTCTTTGCCGTTGCGCACCTGAGCCACGACGGAAATATCGCCTTCGATCTCGAGCAGCGCAGCCAGCGCACCGAGCACCATGCCCTGATCCTCGGCAAGTACCACGCGAATGGTCTTCCGGCCTTCTTTCGAGGAGGGATTCAATTGGCGCAGTCCTCGGATTTCAGCGCGACTTCCTTGAGTGGGAGAGTGATGGTAATTCTGGTGCCGGCTTGAGAGTCGCGAGTGACAGTGCCGCCCAGCATCTCGACACGCTCGCGCATGCCGCGCAGTCCATTGCCTTCGGTCGCAGAGCCGCCACGGCCATCGTCTTCGATTTCGAGGCGGCAGGAACCGTTCTGCTGCTCCAGACGCAAACTGCAAGTACGAGCCTGAGCGTGCCGCACTACGTTGGTAACGGCTTCCCTGACTGCCATCGACAGCACCCCCTCCTGCATGGCCGGAAGTTTCATCGGGGTGGAGGCATCGTACTTCACCGCGACGCCGGCGGTTTCCAGAGTGCTCTTGGCGTGCGCGAGCTCCGCCACCAGACCCTTCGACCGGTAGCCGCGAATGGCATCGCGCACGTCCGATAACGCTTGCCGTGAAATTTCCTCCACTTCGCGAATCTCTTTTCCCGCGCGTTCTGGATCGCGATCGATCAGTTTGCCGGCCAGCTCCGACTTCAGCGTGATTACCGAGAGCGTATGCCCCAGCACGTCGTGCAGATCGCGGGCGATTCTTTCGCGCTCCGCAACTTTGGCCAGATGCTCGATCTCCTCATCAGCTCTGCGCAGTTTTCGGTTCATGCGATTGCGCTCAGCAATGAAGATGTTGCCGCCACCGACGATGAGGGGGAAGACAGCACAATAAAAAATAGTCCATCCTGAAAGGTTCAGACGCCAGCCTTCGATGCCGGCGATAGCCACGATCGTGAGCATTCCCGCGATCGCTTGGGTTTGGGTCTCCACGACGAAGGGCAGAAAGGCAGCAGCAAAGATAAAGAAGGTCGCTGCGCCTCCATTCGACGGGACAAACAGCATCCCCAGCGCTACCATGCCGCCGATCAGGAGAAGACCGCGGGGCTTCTGCAGAGTGAACAACCCAAAGTACAGCAGAAGAAACACCGCGAACCCCAGGAGGTCCCACATCCACTGCTTGCGGGTAGCGTGGTCGAGGATGGGCTCCACGAAGAAGAAACCGGAATACACCAACCAGACAAAAGGCGCCCAGCCGTGTTCGCGTTGCTTGAATATTTTTTCGATAGAGTCTTCCATCAGTTCAAACCGCAAATGCGGTGATAGAGTGCTGTTCTATTGTCGCCCCAAGGTCAATTCCGGTCACTCTGCAACAGCGGCTGAGCAATTCCATACCAGATCAACAATGCGGCCGGGATCAGAACGACCAGCACTCTCGTTCCTGCGAAAAGCGCTGCCAATCCAAACATGATCAGGACGCCGGCCCAGGCTATTGATTTCTTTGATTGTGCGCTCATATTCATCTCCTTTGGACGCCTTCCCATTGACTCATATCGTGCCCAGCGGCCAACTTTCCCCGCATTCTGCTCAGCCGTAGAGCTTTCCCTGATCATGCTGGAAGCCGATGCGCGCCACTCCCAGGCAAATCAAGGTGAAGGCGAGCAGCACCTCCCAGTGCGTGGCCATCGACTCGTGGTGTCCCGCGCCTACAACGCCCAAGGCGAGCTGTGACAAGTGATAAGGAGGTAGCGCCAGGCCAATCTCCCGCACGATCTTGGGCAGAAACATGTAGGGCACCCAAAGGCCGCTGCAAAACGACATCGGCAAATAAATCAGGTTAATGGTGGGAGGCGCTGAATTCGGTCCAGTGAAGTAGCCGACCGCAAGTCCCATGGCGGAAAATGGAATCGATCCCACAACCAGCGTTGCCACCAACCTACTCATTTCACCTGCCGGGAGGCGGACTCCGCCGAAGCTGATCCCCAGCATGATCAGGAGCAATACCACGATGGCGCTGAAGCCCATGCTTACCAGAACCTTCGCCATGAAGTAAGCAAAAGGCGGCATGGGACTGGCGCGCTTCACCTGAAGCCATCCCAGCCCGCGATCTGAAGCCAGTCCAGCTGCCGTGCCAAACAGCGAAGCGCCCATGACTCCGAAGGTTCCGTAAGAAGCGATCAGGTAGGTGGGAACGCTGGTTCCGGCAATCGCGTCCTTTGAGTTCAACACCAACCCGAATAGGACGTAGAACATCAGCGGGAAGCTGATCACCGATACTGTGTACATTCGCAGGCGAAGATTCTTGAGAAACTCATACTTCGCCTCCTTCAGGTAAATGTTTGTAGTGTGGACGGCGGAGCGCTCGATCTGGGCGTTGCTCAGAGCCGCTGCAGCAGTACTCATGGTAGTTCCCTCATTCTCGTCCGCTCGTGATGGCGGGTAGGACAGTGATGTGATAAATCATTTCGTATGGCTGGTGTTTTCGCCGTTATCCTGCGTGAGAGCCAGGAAGGCTTCTTCTAAGCCCGCGCTGGTGATCTCCAGCCCTGAGAGCGAGGCGTCGCGCGCCAGCAATCCGCGCACGACAGTCTCAGCTTCGCGGGCATGGATTTCCACCGCCTCGCGGTCTTGCCGCGCATCGGTCACGCCAGGAATCTGCAACAGAGTCGGAATACTCAGCTCGGTGATGCAGCGGATGCGCTTGCCGCTGGTCTGCGCCTTGATCTCCGACGGCGTACCTTCTGAGATGATCTCTCCTTGATTGATTACGGCGATGCGATCGGCCAGAGCGTCAGCCTCCTCCAGGTAGTGAGTAGTAAGCAGGACGGTTTTTCCGCGCTCGACCAAGCGGCGAATTTCCTCCCAGAGCGAGCGGCGCGCTTCCACGTCGAGTCCGACTGTGGGCTCATCGAGAAACAGCAGGTCAGGATTGCCGCAAATGGCCAGGGCAAACAGAGTGCGCTGCCTCTGCCCGCCGGAGAGATCGCCGAACTTGCGGTCGCGCAATTTCTCCAAACCTGCTGCGGCCAGCACTTCCTCGATGGGAAGCGGCTGCGGATAGTAGCTGGAAAACAAATCAATGTGCTCCCGCACGCGCAGGGTCTCGGGCACTCGCCCCACCTGCAACATCGCGCCGGTGCGCATGCGATTCTGGGGATTGGTCGGATCTCCTCCAAAGACGCGAACCTTGCCCGAATGAGGCGGCATCAGTCCCAGCAAAAGTTTCACGGCCGTGGTTTTGCCCGCCCCGTTCGGTCCGAGCAGGGCGACCACCTGCCCCGCATGTACTGCGAAGGTCACATTCCGCAGGGCGCGGACTTCTCCATAGCTCTTGGTGACACCTTGGAGACTTGCCACAACGCCTCCTGAACCTGCGCGCTGCCTGCTTTGTGTTTCTTCCAGAGTCGCGATCATGTTGGCTTTCCTGTCTTCGACCGTCCCGGGGAGTCAATCTGCCCCGGTAACCGCATCATCGCGGAGTGGCGCTCCGAGCACCAGTGCCGTTCATCACGCTGGCGGCGTGACAAATGTCATTCGGCAAAAAGCGGGCAGGAAGGCGTGTAAGAAATGATGGAACATTTCCCATAACCGGAGCCGAAGTCCCACACTGGGACCACGGGGACTCAAAATGAGTTTTTTCAGTATTCTGCCGGGCTTGTTACGAAATCCGAAAATGAATAGTAATTTCCGGTCGACAGGATGAGCACATCAGGCGCTGGCTTCCAGATGAAGGATCAGCATTCGCATAGGCTAGATGCGGCCGGCGGCATGTTCTGAAATCGTAACAAACGCGATTTCAAGAAAAATTTGGCAGCCACGATGACACGAAGCGCCGCCTCCTGCTATGATGGCGAACACTTCCTTGGAGGCGTGTCATGCTCCCAGCCGGTAAGAGCCTTCGAACCCTGCGAGAAAAGCTCGGCCTGACGATGCGCGATATCGACACTTGCAGTGCGCGCATCGCCGAGAAATATCGCAACGACGAGTTCGCGATTCCTCCCAGCCGTTTGTCGGATATTGAAACCAAGGGCGTTTTGCCCAGTATTTTCCGCCTGTATACGCTTGCCGTGATTTATCGGCGCGATTTGCGGGAGCTGCTGGCCTGGTACGGCGTCGACATGAACAATCTGGCAGCCGATCTCGGTCTCATTGCTCCGCCGCGCTCGCATGTCTCCGAAGCAATCTCGGGACTATCCTCCGTGCAAATGCCTGTCCGCATGGATCCTGCCTTCGATCAGCAGCGCACCAGCAATCTGGGACGCATGGTGGAGCAGTGGGGACTGGTTCCCCTGGCGTACCTGGCTCAGTTCGCTCACAGTGACTTTACCTACGGTTACATCGGGCACCAGGATTTCACCATGTACCCGATTCTGCCGCCCGGCAGCTTCATCCAGGTCGACGAAACCAGGAATAAGGTGGTCGAGGGTTCGTGGCGCTCCGAGTACGAACGCCCCATCTATTTTGTGGAGACCCGCGACGGGCACACTTGCTGCTGGTGCAGCATGCGCCGCGATGACGTCATCTTACAGCCGCATCCTTTGTCGCCCGTTCCGGTTCGGGTTCTGCGCCATCCTCAGGAAGCCGAGATCATCGGGCAGGTCGTGGGGGTTGCTATGAAGCTGACGGAGTGGCATCCTTTCGGTTCTTCTCCAGGCTCGAAAGGGCAACCAGCACTGAATTAAGGTGGCTGGCAGAGGCTGCATCCTGCGGTGAGGGAAGTAGTTCGGTGAACTGTTCGCGCATGCCCTCGACGTAAGCTGCCGCCGTTTTCTCGCTGTCCTGGCTCGACGCGCGCAAGTCCTCTACCAGTTCTGCCATCGGCGTCCGAAGTACGGCGGATAATGCCTCAGTATGAGCCGCCTTCAGGGCGCGTTCTGAAGAATCCTCCCCGTGCACCAGGGACATGCCCCAGTGCAGGTACCCGCCCTCCCGGCGGTGCAGAGAGCCCAAGTAGGCCAGTTTTGCCAATGCCCCGGTAACGGCGGCCAGCGTAGTTTCTCTCAGATCTTGCAGAGCGGATTTCAGGGTCATTTGGTTACTAATTTGGTTACTAATTGTGTTACGAATTCCGAACAGTCTAAGGACCTGAAGTCATCTTCCCGCCGGGCGGTTGCCATGAAAATATCACGGTTCGATTTTCCAAAACAAGGAGAAAACAACCGTGAAACGTTTGCTACTGGTCGTAGCTGCAGCCGTGATGCTCCTCAGTACTTTGGTAATACCCAGTGTCGTTCATGCGGACGGTGGAGGCGTTGGCGGTAATTGTGGCGGAAACACCATCTGCAAGCCTTGATTTTTGACTAGCGTTACGAAAACCGGACACGATCACGTCACTGTTGCCGCCTGCAGCGGCTAGCGGTATAGTGCCTAACTACGGCCATGCTGCAGGCGCATTCACCACTCTGGCATTACCTCTGGGTCGCACCGAACATCCTCCTCCTTGTCCTGGCGGTTCTGATTTGGCAGCGCAAACTCCACAAGCAGTTCCCGGTCTTTCTGTTTTTTGCGATTGTGATCGCCGTCGAGCAACTTACGGTCTACGTTGCCGACTTAACCCCGTCAGTGAACGGTGTGACGTTCTGGCGCATCGTCTGGGTAGGTCTGCTAGCTGAGGCCCTCGTAAAGTTTGCCCTGATTGGCGAGATATTTGTTCGTGTATTCGGCCAGTATCCTTCCTTGGCCAGACTCGGCAAATTGTTCATAAGCGGAGCCGGAGTGGTTCTTGTTTTTCTAGCCTCGTTGATTGCAGCTTATTCTCCGAAGAACAACATCTTTTGGATCGTCTCCGGCGCCCATGTGCTTGAACAAACCATATACTTGATCGAGTCTGGGCTGATCCTGTTCCTCTTTCTGTTTGCCGCTTACTTCAAACTGCGCTGGAGCCGTCCAGTTTTCGGGATCACGCTGGGTTTGGGCATCTCGGCTTGTGTGCATCTTGGCACCTGGGCATTGATGACCAACCCAGAGTTCTCCGGTCCCTATCATGTTTCTCTCGTTTTCCTGAACATGTTCACGTATCACGTTTGCGTTCTGATCTGGTTCTATTACCTCCTCGTCCCGGGTAGGGATGTGTCTGTGCCTGGCGATCCTCCGCCGGAGCACGGCCTTAAAGTCTGGAACCAGGAACTGGAGCGCCTGCTACACCCATGAATCTCGCCATCATCCTCGTCGTTGCTTCCGTACTTGCGCTGGCCATCATCTTGACCTTGGCTGTTTCGCGAAGCCTGCAAACCAGGACCAGCGCCAGCGTGGCCGCGACCGTCCAGCCGATCGATATCGAAGCTTTCCGCAACTTAATCGATCCGTCCGAGGATGACTATTTGAGACGCCGCCTGCCGCCGGCTCAATTCCGCATGGTGCGGCGGGAGCGCTTGCGCGCCATGGCTGCCTACGTCCACGTCGCAGCAAACAACGCCGCCGTGCTGGTGCAAGTGGGCGAAGCCGCTATCGCCGGCGGTGATCCGCGCATCGCCGAAGCCGCTTACCGGTTGGTGAATGACGCGCTGCTGCTGCGCCGCAACACTACGTTGGTCTTGGTGCGGATCTACCTGGCATTGGCTTGGCCCTACACCGGATTTGCCGCCGAGCGAGTGGTAGATCGCTACGAGCAACTCAGCGGTGCAGCCATGCTGCTCGGCCGCCTGCAGAATCCCGCGGTGCCGGTTCGTTTATCGGCTATTCCCTAGCTGTGACCAGGATTACAGATGCTGCGGCTGCGTCTTTGTCATACTCATTCCCGGCGTTGCTACTTCACCGAATCGCCGGGTTAACGAGACTGTCACCTCCCGATCATTCCACCTTGTTTTCGTTGCCCATTATGGTGTAAAAACCAGCGGGAACTTGCCCGCCGCAGGAACCCGCGTATTTCCAGCCCACGGCCCGCCGTTGGAGTTGATTCTGCTGCTACTACGACGTGCCGGAGTTAATGGAGACTCTATGAACCGCAAGATAAAGAGCCGCAGCGCAAAGACCCGCAACCGGAAAACTCTTGCCCTCTCGCTGCTCGTCCTTCTGACTTCGTCGATCGCCTTCGGGCAGGGCGGTGTCGCGACGGGAGACCTGCATGTAACCGTGAAGGATGCCGGCGGCAATCTTGTGGTCAATGCCACGGTGACAGTGAGCGACTCTGCCAAAGGTTTAGAACGCGCCGCCACCAGTGACGGACAGGGCGGCTACAGCGCTCGTCTGCTGCCCCCGGGATCTTATTCTGTCACCGTGCAGACGCCCGGTTTTGGCAAGGCCGAAGCCAAAGATGTGAGCATCACAGTCGGCGGGCTCGTGGAGCTTCCAGTCTCCCTGGCGATCGCCACCGGCAGGGAAGTCGTGGAGGTGAGTTCTCAGGGAGAATTAGTTGAGACGTCGCGTACCTCGACCACGGACACGATTGGACAGCGCCGCATCGATAATCTCCCGATCAACGGCCGCAACTACATCAATTTCACGCTGACGGATTCTCAGGTCGTGCGCGATAATGCACCCCAAACCGGCGCCGCGCCCACCTCCGGCCTCAACATGAGCGGCCAGCGTGCCCGCTCGAACCTGGTAAACGTCGATGGCGCCGACGCCACCGACAACGGAGTGAATGGAGTTCGCTCCACCGTTTCCCAGGAAGCCGTGCAGGAATTTCAGATCATCACCAACAATTACGCGCCGGAATATGGTCGCGCCTCCGGCGGTGTCGTGAACATCATCACCCGCTCCGGGTCCAACGACTTTCACGGAGATGTCTACGGCTACTTGCGCAACCGGAATTTCCAGGCGGTGAACCCGTTCGCTTACTGTCCCAATCCTCCCTGTTCCAAGCCAGATTACACACGCGTGCAGGCGGGTGCCGCGTTCGGAGGAGCGATCCAGAAGGATAAGACGTTTTTCTACTTCTCTTACGAAATTACGCGGCGACATGAGACAGGGTTCTCCGATATCGGAGCGAACAACTTCGGGCTGGTACCGTTTGACACCACGCAGGTCGGGCTGCCTTTCGGGACGCTGCAGCTGACCGCGGACCAGGTCGGTTTCTTCACGAATCCGGCAACCCTCGCGGCTGAGGCAGATCCCACGTTCCTGACGGGAGTCGAAGACTATGCCGTTCTCACTGGCGCATCATCCGGTCAGGCGATTCAAGGATCTTGGCCGAGCCAGCTTGTGCAAGGCGCGACCGGAGGACTCCTTAATAGCTGGGCGGGTTTCCCAACAACCTGCCAGCCGGGCAGCGCGTGCGCTCCCGTGCCCGCCTCCTATCAGACGCTGGCATCGCAAATCGGAAATTTTCCAGTTTTCGAGGGGACAAGTCTCTACTCTCTGCGCATCGATCACAATATCAACGCCAACAATCGTCTGACGCTCCGCGTAAACGTGAGCCCGAGCACGGTCACCGGTATCGAGGTCAGCGGCGAGGATCAGCCGGCCGGCCAGAACGCGTATTCTCGCACTTCCGAGCAGACCTATCGCGATGTTGCCGGAGTTGTCAAAGACACCTGGACCATCGGCAACAACAAGGTGAATGAATTCACTTTTCAATACGCGCGCCGCGGCCTGTCTTACTTCTACAACACGCAGATTCCGGGCGGTTCCGACCCGGCGGTTAACATTCCCGGCTACGCCTATTTCGGGCGCGAGCCTTACTCCTACATTGAGCGTACCGAGCAGCGCTATCAGTTTACCGACAATTTTTCCTGGACCATCGGCCGTCACAACACCAAGTTCGGCATAGACTTCGACTACATTCCGACCACGGCCACCTTCACCGTGAACTACGGCGGCGTCTATGATTTCGGCAGTTTCAGCTCCGCCAGCCTGGGGTTCATTTCGCCCATCACGGGTGATCCATTTCCCAACCTCTCCGCCGTGCAGGCCTATGGTGCGGGGTTGCCCGGGGACTTTATTCAGGGATTCGGCAGCCCCCATGACTCGTTTCCGAACAAACCGTTGGGAGCCTTCTGGCAAGACTCCTGGCGTGCAAGTCCGAACTTCACCCTCAACTACGGCATCCGCTACGATATCGAGTTCCCCCCGCAGTTCGCGTCTCCGGGCGCATTGGCGCTTGCTGCCTACAACGAATTAGGACTGCAGAAGGGGATTCAGACCGCCACGCACAACATACAACCCCGCGTCGGCATGGCTTGGGATCCTAAGGGTGACGGCAAGACCGTACTTCGAGCCTCTTACGGCATATTTTTCGACCATCCCCTGCTCGGCCTCTACTTTCTCGGCGACGCTTCCGACGGTTCTACCAGCGGACAGCTGGCCTTCGGTGGTACCGGACTCTGCAGCCTTCCTCCCGGCAGCACCTCCAACTTTGCGAACCTCAATGCGATCCCGATTTTCCAGGGATTGCCGATCAACTCAACCACTGGGCCCTGTGCCGTCTCCAACAATCCAGCGGTCGTGAGCGCACTCGGATACCTGCCCAACCAGCAGCAGTTCCAGGCCTTGAACTTCCCACAATCGGAGTTTCTTAATCAGAATTACCTAAACCCCTCGACTTTTCTGCCGCTGGCGTTCCAGCCCTTTGGCTATCCGCAGTCCAAGAACTTTGTCTACGCTTACGCGCAGCAGATAAATTTCAGTATCGAGCGCGATCTGGGTCACGGCTTCGCCCTCAACCTCGCTTACAACTTCAATGGCGGACGCCATCTCAATCGCCCCATCAATGCGGATACGATACGAGGCGATTTGATGGTCGCTAATCTTAACGCTGCAATCTTGGGTGGAGTAAATCAGCCGACGGACAGCCCATTCACAGTAAGTGGCTGCGGCGTTGGGGCGGGCGGGCCCTACGTGCCGGCAGCGCTCACGAATTTCTTTCGCCCATCCGGAGTCAACCCTTCCATCGCCCTGGCGCTATTGTCCAGTCCCTCGACCGCGCCTTGTGTCACGACCGTGCTGCCGCTGGTGCAACAGGAGTACGGTCTGAATACCAGTTGCAACCTCACCACACTGGCCAACTGCGTTCCCTTTGGCGACATGGACGCCAACTACTCCAACGGCAGCTCGGTTTATCACGGCTTCAGCGCCAACCTGCGCAAGCGCTTCAACCGAAACTACGAATTCCTCGCGTCCTACACCTGGTCGCACGCGATTGATGATTCGACTGACCTTGAATCCACGCTCACGCCGCAGGACAGCTACTATCCCGCGATTGATCGTTCCAATTCGCTCTTTGATCAGCGGCACCGCTTCGTGTTCAGTGGCGTCTACCAGTCGGGCAAGGTTGGAGGTACTGGCTTCAGCAGCAAGTTCTTCAGCAACTGGACCTTTGCCCCCATCATCGAAGTTGCCTCCGGACGCCCGTTCAACATCATCACAGGCGACGATGACAACCTCCAGTTGTCGTCTCTGACCGGCCGGCCCAACACGGTTGTGAACGCCGCGTGCACCGCGGGTGGGTTTCCATCCTATTCATCGAAGTATTCGCCAACCGGCGTTTTCCAGGAACCCTGCATCCTGCCTTTCACCAACACTGGAACCACACCGACCTTGCTGCAACTCGACGGCGACCTGGGCCGCAATTCCGGAGTACAGCCTTGGACACTCTTCGACGATGTGCGGTTAGCTAAGCGAATCTACTTCGGCGAACGATTCTGCATGGACTTGATCGCCGACATGTTCAACATCGCGAACCGATACAACGTGGCCGCCGTCAGCCCGCTCTTTACCAACGCCGGCCAGGCCACGGCCGCATACGATCCGCGGCAGTTCCAGTTCGCCCTGAAGTTTAACTGGTAAGTTTCTAACCCGGGACGGACCGAGGGTCGAAACCGGATGTTACACTTTCCCTTCACCCATCCTTGGCGCTTGCCCGGAGCTCGTTCCCCAATGTCCCAGTCCTATACGCCTACGCCGCGGACCCGTCTGGTCCGCGAAGCCGATCGTGCTGTCTACGATCGCGAGACCGCTTACAGTATTCTCGATGAAGGCTTCCTCTGCCACGTCGGCTTTGTCGTTGACGGCCAGCCCTTCGTTATTCCTACTTCTTACGGACGCACAGGCGACAACCTCTATATCCACGGCTCCGCCGCCAGCCGCATGTTGCGCCAGATGAAAGAAGGCGTGCCGGTCTGCGTGACCGTCACGTTGCTCGACGGGCTCGTGCTCGCCCGTTCCATCTTTAATCACTCCATGAACTACCGCTCGGTGGTTGTCCTCGGGAAGGCGACTCTAGTGGATAATCCGGAAGAAAAGATCGAGGCGTTGCGTCGTCTGTCCGAGCACATCATCCCCGGCCGCTGGGCCGACTCTCGCCAGCCCAATGAGCGCGAACTCAAAGCAACATCGGTACTGCGTCTGCCCATTGAAGAGTTTTCCGCCAAGGTGCGCAAGGGGCCGGTGGTTGACGATGAAGAGGATTATTCCTTTCCTACCTGGGCGGGAGTGGTCCCACTGGAGATGGTTTCGGGCGTGCCGATCGACGATGCGCGGCTGGTCCCGGGGCAGGCCGCGCCCAAGTATACGCGGCAGTATTCGCGCAAGCGATAGTGCTATCCTATGGCATCCATTAGTAGAGTGATGTATCCTTACAGTAAGGAGCATCGGTAAAGATGGGCCACTTTAGCACGATCAGTAGCAAAGGTCAGCTCACGGTTCCGCAGGAGATTCGTAAGCGCCTCGGGCTGGAACCCGGCGACCGCGTCGAATTTGTAGTGGAGGAAGATCGCACCGTGATCCGGCCGGCCCGATCGGAGGCCAACCCCTTCGAAAAGTACATCGGAATTGCAGGCCCATTCCCGGGTGGGGATGAGGGGATAAAGGCCTGGATTGACGATATGCGAAGCGATAAAGACTACGAATGAGAACCGCCCTCGACACCAACATCTTATCCTCAGTTTGGTCGGGTTCGCCCTCGGCCCCCGCGATTGCCGCTCAGTTGTCGAAAGTTCGCACAGAGGGCGCACTGGTGGTGTGCGCACCGGTTTTCGTCGAGTTATCGGCGGTCCCTGGCTTGAACGTGCAGATGGTTCGGAAAGCGCTTGCGGAAACGGCGATCGCTATTGATTTCGACATCGAAGAGGATGTCTGGATGCTAGCGGCTGCGAGCTTTGCCGCCTACGCCATCCGCCGTCGCCGCTCCGGCGGGGGCCCGCCAAAACGTCTGCTGCCAGACTTCGTAATCGCTTCGCACGCGCTGCTGAGGGCCGACAGGCTGATGACTCGAGACGCCAGCCGCTACACTCAAGACTTTCCCAACCTGCGTATCATCTGATACGCACGTTTCTTCGACGGGATTAGGATCTACGGGATCAGCAGCAGCTTCCCAGCCATCTTCCGTGCTTCCATATCGCGCTGCGCCTGTGCCGCTTCCGCCAGCGGATATGTCTTGGCAATCAGCAGTTTGAGTTTGCCCTCGGAAATCATGCGGAACAGCGCGCTGGTGCGCGCCAGCAACTCCTCGCGGGTCGCGGTGAAGTGCGCCAGCGTGGTCCGCGCCATGTAGAGCGATCCCTTTTCCGACAATTTCGCCGGATCCACCGGCGGCACCGGCCCGCTCGACATGCCATAGAGCACGAGCATCCCCAGCAAGCGCATCACGTTCAGATTTTTTTCGAAGGTCGCTTTCCCAACTCCGTCGTAGACCACTTCAACGCCCTTGCCGCCGGTCAGCCGCTTGACTTCGCTCTCAAAATCCTGCCGTGTGAATACGATGACCTCGTCCGCCCCAGCTTCGCGCGCCAGCTCCGCTTTCTCCTCGCTCGATACCGTTCCGATCACCCGCGCTCCAATGGCGTGCAACCACTGCACCAGGAGCAGTCCAACGCCACCCGCGGCCGCGTGCACCAGCGCCGTCTCGCCCGCCTTTAGCTTGTACGTGTCGGTCACGAGATAGTGCGCAGTTAAGCCGTAGATCATGCTTGCTGCTGCCTGCTGGTCGCTCACCGAGCTCGGAATGGGAACAAGGTGCTCCTCCGGGGCCGCAATGTACTCGGCGTAGGATTTCGGCGTTCCGCTCCAGGCTACGCGGTCGCCGACTTTCAAAGTTTTTACTTGCGGCCCCACCTCGGCGACCACCCCCGCACCCTCCTGGCCGGGGATGAACGGCAGCGGCATTCGCAGTCTTCCGTCGCGGAACTGGCCGTCGATCGAGTTCACGCCCGCCACCGAGACCTTCACCAACGCCTCGGCGGGCTTCAGCTGCGGAACCGGCACCTCCGCCAGTTCCAGCACCTCGGGACCGCCCGTGTTCTGCGCGCGAATTGCTTTCATGGTTGAGTTCCCTTGGGTATCGACTATTCGACGCCGACGCCGAAACCTGCGAATCATCCTGTGAGGATGATCGGTGGATTGGTCAGCAGCGCGCCGACACACAGGATACATGAGCCCGCTCGCTGGGCTGAGGTGAGAAAAAGCCTGGACGCTTGACGGACCAAGCTACGGGATCAGCAGAAGCTTCCCGGTCGTCTTCCGTCCTTCCAAATCGCGCTGCGCGCGCTGCGCTTCGGCTAGCGGGTAGGTATGCTCGATGCGCAGTTTGAGCTTGCCCGTCGCGATCATGTCAAATACCGCGCGCGACCGCGCCACTAACTCCTCGCGCGTGGCGATGTAATTTGCCAGCGTGGGGCGAGTCACATAAAGCGATCCCTTTTGAGCCAAAGTCAGCAGATCAAACGGCGGCACCGCTCCGCTCGATCCGCCGAACAGCACCATCATTCCGCGCGGCCGCAGAATATTCAATCCCTTCTCGAATGTGGTCTTGCCCACCGAGTCGTAGACTGCATCCACGCCTTTGCCTCCGGTCAGCCGTTTCGTCTCAGCTTCAAAGTCGGCTTGCGTGTAGAGGATTACCTCATCCGCACCCGCCCCACGGGCAAGTTTGGCTTTCTCTTCGGTAGAAACCGTGGCAATCACGCGCGCTCCAATGTTGTGCGCCATCTGCACCAGGAGCAGTCCTACGCCGCCGGCCGCGGCATGAACCAGAGCAGTCTCGCCGCGCTTGAGCGGATAGGTATCGTGCGACAAATAGTGCGCCGTCATGCCCTGCAACATTGCACCTGCGGCCTGTTGCTCGCTCACGCCCTGCGGAATCGGCACCAGCCGGTCCGCGGGCACCGCGGAATACTCCGCGTAGGCTCCCTGGATCCCGCTCCAGGCCACGCGATCTCCGACCTTTACCGACTTCACTTCCGCGCCGGTCGCGCTTACCACGCCCGCGCCCTCCTGCCCCGGAACAAATGGCAGGGCGGACTTGTACCGTCCTTCTCGGAAGTAGATGTCAATAAAATTTACCCCCGACGCAGCCAGCTTCACCACCGCTTCATTCGCCTTCGGCTGCGGGACCGGCAACTCCACCAGTTCCAGCGCCTGCGGTCCACCAACCTGTTTGACTTGAATGGCTTTCATGGTGCCTTGGATTCTCTCCCCTGGAGAAAAGATTCCGGGACGAGAACCGGCAACTTCCTCTGTTACACTGGCACGTCCGCGCCAGGAGGCCCTTCGTCATGGCCGAAAAGAAACCGCAAACCTTCGCCAACCATGTGCGCTGGGATCCGCTTTTTCACTTCGTCGCGTTACCAGTTTTCGCCCTCCTGCCGATCGTCGCAGCCGTCCACTTTGTCTGGCGTCCCAGCCTGCACTCGGGGTTCCTCTTCGTAGCGGCGGTGGCCGCAGCGATCGCGGTCACGAAGCTTCGCCTTTACACCATCAAAGTACAGGACCGTGTGATTCGCCTGGAAGAGCGCATGCGGCTGGCTTCGCTCTTGCCTGAGCCGTTGCGCTCGCGCATTTCTGAACTAACCATGGGCCAACTCGTCGCGTTGCGCTTTGCCTCAGACGCCGAGGTCCCCAAACTGGCCGAACGGGCAATTTCCGAAAAGCTTTCCCCGGCCGACATCAAGAAAGCGATCCAGACCTGGCGTCCCGACTACTGGCGTGTCTGATTTCACTCGAAGATTAGGACTCGAGCGGAGGCCGGAACGAAGAATCGGTCCGACAATCTTTAGGTCGGCCTTCTGTCGTTTGACGGGGCTGGCAAAGCGATAGGTTCGGTGCCGAAAGTAACCAAGCAGGGTCCTTTTCGGCGTTGACCCGCAGAAGACCGCGAGGTACGATTTTTGATAGAATTCACCGGGTTTTCCCTTAGGGAGCAATCCGTATCTCATAGAGAAATATGCGAGTTGCAAAACTCCAAATACGGATCGCGGTGCTTGCCGCCATAGCTCTGCTGTGTGTTTCCTGCCAGACTGCGCAAAAGCCGGTTTCCTTGTTGCCCGCCAAAACTGCCCCACCTTTGACTGCCACCACGGCTCTAACACCGCCGCCGCAGCAAGCCCCTTCCGCAGCGCCCATAACCACTCCCGATCCACCGCAGGCTCAAGCTGCTCCAGAAGCCAAGCCAGAATCTCCAGCCCCGGCATCCGTTTCCGATCCGGTGGCCGATCTCGTCGCCAAAGTGGAAAAGGATTATCAAGCCGGATTAGACGCCTACCAGGCCGGCCAGACTGACGCTGCCAAGCGAGATTTCGACAACGCCTTCAATGCGCTACTCGAAAGCAACCTCGACGTCCGCTCCGATGACCGTCTTGGAAAGGAATTCGACCGTATCGTCGAAGGCGTCAATCACCTGGATCTGACCAGCTTAGGCTTCTCTTCTGATTCCGAACCGCAGAAGTCCGAGCCCGCGCCCATCGACGAAACCAACGACATCACCCTGTCCCCGGACGCCAAGGTAAGGGCCAAGGCCCAGGCAGAAATCAAGTCGACCCACTCCGACCTGCCGCTCATGATGACCGACCAGGTCGCCGGCTACATCAGCTACTTTTCCAACCGTGGACGCGGCACCTTCGAGCGCGCCTTTGCCCGCTCCGGCCGCTACCACGACATGATGGTCTCGATTCTTAAGCAGGAAGGCGTCCCCCAAGATCTGATTTATCTGGCGCAGGCCGAGTCGGGCTTTCATCCACTCGCTGTTTCGCGCGTCGGCGCCCGCGGCATCTGGCAGTTCATGGGCAGCCGCGCCAAGGGCTACGGACTGCAGCACAGCATGTGGGTGGATGATCGCCAGGACCCCGAAAAATCCACTCGCGCCGCCGCCCGTCACTTGCGAGATCTCTACGCCCAGTTCGGCGATTGGTATCTCGCCATGGCTGCCTACAACTCTGGCCCTGGCACGGTGCAGGCTGCGGTCAAACGCACGGGCTACGCTGACTTCTGGGAGCTCTACCGGCGCAACGTTCTCCCCAAGGAGACGCGGAACTACGTCCCCATCATCCTGGCCATGACCATCGTGTCCAAAAATCTGTCGCAGTACGGTTTTGATGATGTCTCTATGGACGAGCCCGTAGCCTACGATTCCATAGCCATCAACTATCCCGTCGACTTGCGCCTGGTCGCGGAATGTGTGGATGCGACTCCCGCCCAGCTCCAGGAACTGAATCCCAGCCTGCTGCGACTGACTACACCCAGGGCAGGCACGTTTGAGCTTCATCTGCCGCAGGGGACCAAAGATCAGTATCAGACCGCCATCGCTGCCGTCCCGAACGACATGCGGCTGTGGTGGCGCTATCACAAGGTTCAGCCCGGCGACACGCTCGCTTCCCTCGCCCGTTCTTATCGCGTCACAGCTAAGTCCATCGTCGCAGCCAACCAGCTCGACGGTACAGACCTGGAGGCAGGCGCGAAAGTGGTTATTCCTGTAGCGGTCGGCAAGCACCCGCTAAGTGATACCGCCACTTACGCCCGCCGGATTACGCGCTACCGAGTCCGCAAGGGAGATACAGTCGAGACCGTAGCCGAGAACTTTGGTGTCTCCGCTCAGATGATCCGCCGCTGGAACGGCCTGCACAGCGGCGACAGCCTGCGGGGAAGGAAGGTGCTGGCCTTGCACTTGCCGGTTACGCCTAGCAGTGAAGTGGCTTCAACCGCCGCCAACAACCCACACCCCCACAAAACCGGCGAAATCGCCAGCGCCAACGTTTCCACTGACAAGTCTGTAAGGCCAGCTGACGAGGATACATCGGGGCAAGCAGTGCTCCACCACACCGTGAAGTACGGTGAAACTCTCTACTCGATCGCCACCACCTACAAGACCACAGTCGCCGCCCTCAAGCGGAACAACGGCAACATCGCCGTCCTCCGCCCCGGGATGATTCTGGTGGTCGAGCCTAGCCGCTAGGCTCTTGAGAGCAGCTTCTTTCCGGCCGGCCAATTCCGGGTCTGGCCACCCGTCTCCGAGCACCCTCCAACCCTGCCTGCCGAGCGCTCCGCAAAATTTTCTTCCATTCCCTCGTCTCGTGTGGTAACAGGATAGGCAGGCTCATGTGACGACAGCCCTTGCAGCCTGCACCAAACGTCGTGCTATAATCGCGCGCCGTTCCAGCACAAAGTTTCTGGTGGTCTTTTAAATTTCTCGTGCCAGGCCCGCCTGACGCAGTTGTTCTGCGCCCGGAGGCCAAACAAGATCAGGAGGAGCAATGACGTTCTACGATTCCACACTTTACGCACGTGATGACGAAGAAGAATTCGGCGACAGCGGTGCCTACAGCGAGTCGCTCGAAGAGGATTTCGAAGAGGAAGAGGAGGAGGAAGAAGAAGCTGGCGTGCCCGAACCAGAACTGGGTGAGCCGGTAGCGTCCACTCCGCCACCACCTCCGGCCCCCAAACCCGCTGCTCCCGCTGGCGGAGGCCCCAAGAAGCCCGCCGCGAAGAAAAAAGCGAAACCGGCAAAGAAGAAGGCTGCTAAGAAGCCTGCCAAGAAAAAAGCGGCGAAGAAACCGGCGAAGAAGAAAGCGAAAAAGCCCGCCAAGAAAAAGGCCTCGAAAAAGGCAAAGGCAAAGTCAAAGAAGCGCCGCTAGCTAAGTATCCAGACTGAAAGAACCGCGGCTCGCGGGCCGCGGTTTCTTTTTTCTACAGCTTATTCTCCAGCCCATAAGCGCCGGCTGGAGGCAACACTGGACCGCGCGCGGGCAGGCGCGGTGCGCGCGTCGCTACGCGATACCCGCTACTTCTGCCCCTCCACCGCTCCCAGGCACTTGCTATACAACTCGAGCAAATGCGCAGCGTACTCTTCCGGCTTCGCTGCCGAACCAGTACCCTGAAACCCCACGCCCGAAGAAGTAGTTCGTCCGTACCCCGTGGTCATCGCAATAAACTTCATCAGATCGAGCGCGATATCCTCGTCGCGGCGCGAACTCGCGTGCAAAGCTGGACCTTCTTCCATAAGTCCTTCTCCTGAACCGGAAATATAAGAGAGTTCCTCTTCGTCTTCGAAGTCTTCCATGACTCGCTTCACTCTGCCAACGATGATAGCAGGGTCGCCGGGGCGCCGTCCGGCGCGCAAAGCCGCAACTTTTTCCATGGTAGACCCGCTCAGTAGTTCATTGGCAATTGAAAATCTACCTGCGCAGTGCGCCGCAGCCGGACCATCAGCCATAACGAAGCCCCAAATAAAAGCGGAGAGGAATTGAAGCCCGGCGCCGGAGGCGGAAACGGCACGGCCGCCACAGTGTAGCCCACAATCGAGAACAATGCGTGGCCCAGGCCGCTGACAAACATGAGGATGGCGTAAAGCCACGCCAGCGACCGCAATCCGCGCATCCCGCGTGCCGCCGCCGGAGTCAAGCAGAACAGCAGTCCGCAAATCATGATCAGGGCCAACAGCCACTGTCGAATCTCGAAGGGCCCCATCGGAAACCAGCTCCAGCGCTCGCGCAGCATGGTTATGGACGGGTTGTACATCGCCAAAAAACCGGTAGAGGCTTCATCCACAATGTGCAGCGCGAAGGCCACGCAGAGCGCAAACCACGCAGTGCCGAAACCGGGCGCTGAAAGTGCGGGTGCTTCCCTCATCAAATCGCCTGTCACAGAATTCTCAATTACCCAGCGGACAATTGGCAATCGAAAATCCCCTCGCGCAAGCGCACTGATGGACATCGGCACCGCTGTCAGCCCACTACCGCGCGACTTCGCTCATCAGCGCGAGCAAGTTCCCTTCCGAGTCCCGGAAAAATGTCATCCATAAGTCGTGGGTTGGCATTTTCGCGATCATGTGCGGCTCATCCTCAAAGCTCACTCCGCCCTCCTTCAGTTTCCCGTACGCCGCCTGAATATCGGGTACGGCAAAATACAAAACCGAGCTGGGATGATCAAACTCCGGCTTCTCCGCCCGGTCCAGCATCAGCCGTACTCCTCCGCAGTCAAAAAATGCCAGCCCCGGCGGCGCCTTGAAAAGCAGCTTGAGGCCTAACACGTCCTGATAAAAGACCGCCGCCCGTTCGACATCTTTTGCGTTAATGGCGATCTGTCCGAGCCGGGTGATTCCGATTCCGGTTGCGCTCATGTCTTGACCTCCAAGGGTAAATTAGTTAGCATAGCTAACTATATTCGATGGCGAAAGTCAAGCCTGAAACTACCGAACCCGGCAATGTCGCGCCCCGGCCAGAGACCCTCACCGCCGCTGATCGCCTTCATTCCGCTGCCATCCATCTCCTGCGCCGCGTCCGCCTGCAAGACGCGGCCGCCGGAATCGGCCCGGCTCAGCTTTCCGCGCTCTCGGTTCTCGTCTTTGCCGGCCCCAAAGCGCTCGGCGAACTCGCCGCCGCCGAGCAGGTCAAACCGCCCACCATGAGTCGCGTCGTTGCTGGACTCAAACGCAGCCGCCTGGTTGAAATCACCCCCGACCCCCATGACGCCCGCCGCTTGAACATCCGCGCCACCGCCAAAGGCGCCCTACTTCTCCAGCAAGGACGCCGGCGCCGTATCGAATATCTAGCCTCCCACCTCGATTCACTCACCCCGAGCGAACTCGCTCAACTCGGCGCCGCCGCTGCGATACTGGAAGAACTCCTGCGCAACTGGCATTGATTCCCAAAGAGCGCTCGGCTCGGCACGACTTCTGTCTGAGAAACTTTCTCAGGTATGGTGGGTTGTGACACTCTAGAAAGTGTTCGACCTGGGCAATTTTGGGCGTCCCTCTGCGGCTAGCATGCACTCATGGGGAACCTTATGCCGAGCAACCCGCTACGCACTTTCGCACAGCCTTTCGTCGTCGCTGCACTCTCATTCGCTCTTGCTTCTTGTGGCACCAAGATCACGGTCATTTGCGCGGTCCCCGGTAGTCTCAGCAGTGGTGGTACCTGCACATGCGGCTCCGGGACAGGGGCCTGCCCGATCCAACCCGGTCCCGAGTTCCTCTACGCCACCAGCATCAACGGCCAGATTCTGGCCTTCAGCATCAATGAGAACAACAGCGGAGCGCTTACCGCGATTGGCTCCGTGTCCGGTCCCACCCTAAGCCTCGGCCTCACTTCCGTGAGCAACCAGTTCCTATACGCCTCCGACACCCACAACGCTCAAATCGATGGCTTCTCCATCAACCAGACAACCGGTGCGCTCACTGCACTCGTGGGATCTCCTTTCCCAACCGGAACTCTCAGCTTTCCGGGGGTTCTGGCCGCGCCCCCGGGGTATCTCGGCTCGTCCCCGGGGAGCAATCTTCTATACGCCGCCGACTCCGGCACGGTCGACATGTTCACCATAAACGCAGCCGGGGTGCCTACAGCTCTTTCAGGACCTCCCTACGTTCCAGAAGAAGGCTTTTCTATCGTGGTCGATCCATCCGGAAACTTCCTCTACGCTGCGGACGACGATCCCCCGGGCGGCGTCTTCGCCTTCACGACGAATTCCACAGGAGCGTTGATCGCAGTACCCGATTCGCCGTTTACCATCCCGGGGCAAACTGTTGTCGACAGCCTGCCCATAGGCATCGTCGATACCGGTTCCTACGTTTACGTCGCTCTCTCCCAAGCCAACCAGATCGCCGCGTTTTCCATCGTGAGCGGCACTGGCGCCCTCACGCCCGTTCCCAATTCACCTTTCTCAGCGGGAACAGCTCCCACCGCGGTGGTAGTGGCCGGCAACTTCCTCTACGCAATCAACTCGTCAGACGGCACCATCTCGGGCTATAGCATCAATTCCACCAACGGAGCACTGACTCCACTTTCGAGCTCTCCTTTCTCCATCGCCGGCGTCTCCCTGGCCACAGATTATTTCGGCCAACATCTCTACGTCGCGGGATCGACGGGCATCCAGGCATTCAGCATCGATTCCACCAGCGGCGCGCTCACTCCTGTGTCCGGTTCGCCATTCCCTGCCTTCGGCCCCACGCTTTTGACTGTCGTCCAGATACCCCCACCCTAGCTCTTGTTCGTTTTTCGTAACAATCGCCAATTCTCCGTTGCAACTTCTCTCCGGCGTTCTATTATTCGCGCGCGCTTCCCCTCCCGTGCGTGCGGCAGTGATTTGTCATCCTGAACTGTGATCCTCGCGGATCTCTTAGCGCCCGATCTTAGCTCCAACCAGAAAGGAAATCGTAGCCATGTCTGTAAAGATGCTCGCCAATAAACCCGACGACAGAAATAGCATTACCGTGAGGTCGGACCCAACCAGAATCGATCCTCTTAAACTCAAGCTCGGCAAACACCCACCGCGGCACGACCCACGCACGCTGCTGTTCGCCACCTATGCCACAGCCGCCCTGCCCGCTCCGCCTCCCACTCTTAATCTGACCACCAAGGTGAAAGTTCCCTGGGGCATGATGGATAACGCTCAGGTCGGCGACTGCACCTGCGCCGCCGCCGGACATCTCATCATGGAGTGGACCGCCAACGCTCAATCCAAAATATTCACCCCCTCCGACGCGCAAATAATAGCTGCCTACTCCGCCATCACCGGCTACAATCCCGTTACTGGAGCCAACGACAACGGGGCCCAGGAAATCGACGTACTTAACTACTGGCGGCAGACCGGCATCGCCGGTCATAAAATCCAGGCCTTCGTCGCCCTCGAACCCTCCAACACCACCCACATCATGGATGGGACCTGGCTCTTCGGCGGGTGCTACATCGGACTGGCCTTGCCCAAGACCGCCCAGGCCCAGACCCAAAATCACCAGGCCTGGTCCGTAACTTCGATCGGCACAAAAGGCGATGGCGCACCCGGCTCCTGGGGCGGACACGCCGTCCCCGTCGTCGCCTACGACGCCCGCAGCCTCACCGTTGTCACCTGGGGCGCGCTGCAAACCATGACTTGGGGCTTCTGGACGGCCTACTGCGATGAGGCCTACGCCATTCTCAGCCCTGATTTTCTCGACCAGAAAGGCGGCCAGACCGTCGCGCCCAGCGGCTTCAACCTGGCCCAGTTGCAGTCGGACTTGGCTGACTTGAAGTGAAGGAACGAAGCTGAAGTAACGAAGCCGAACGACGCACACCGAAAGCTGAACCTCTCTCGCGCGGGAGAGGTTCAGTTCGCGCTATACGGGACTTGGGTGACCGATGGGCAGTTTTGGCATTGCGTTCGATACCATCATCGTGGGTGCATTGGCGCTTCCCTGGGTGTTCCTCGTCGTCCATCTCTTTTTCCCGCAGAACGAAAAGAACATCGGAGGCATTCTGGACTGGGTGAACAAACAGAACCAGCCCGCGGTGGCCGGTATCCTCTTGTTCGCGATGGCGTATCCTCTGGGCTCGGTAGTTTCCCGGATCGCGCAGGATTGCTTCGATGACGATGACCTCTACGTCGAAGTGCCCGGCCAATTTCTTCTTCGTGTGGGAGTGACGACAACCGGGACCCGCATCCTAACCCACGTCTTCTGCGAAGAAGAGGACCAGGGGCTGATCTCTCAGACGCTTATCGACTCGTTGCGTGAAAGGCATGGCAAGAAGGATCCCTGCCCATACAAAGGGAAGTGGATGGTCCCACAATCTCACTTGTGGATAAGCCAAGCAGAGGGCACAGCCATCGACGTTTTTCACCTGGAGGAGGGCGCACTTCTGTTGCAGGGAACCGACAAGAACGAGAGAGTCCGCCAGTTTCATGACGAGAGAATGGTGCTGCGAGGCGCTGCATTTGACGGCTTCGTCGCTTTCTCTTTGTGTTTGTTCTGGTGGAGTTCGGAACGTCGTTCCAAGCTGCGCTATGCTGTGCCATTTGCCTATCTGATCCCGGGCGAAGTTGCGCTGTACAATCATCTTTTCAGGGAACGTTCTGAAAGTAATCCACCCCTGCTGGAATTCACTTTGCTGGTGCTTGCATTGGCCGGTTTGTACCTGGTATGGAAACGCCGGCCGCGCGGAAAAGCCTCCGGGGGAGAAGCGGGAGAGCAGAAGACAACCGGGCATATCCGAACTTCCTATCTCGTCCTCTCATTGCTCCTTACCGTCACGGCTTTCCTGGGATGGCAAGCCACCGAGGTGTTATATGACCAGCAAGTGATCTACTCGTCCTATAAAGCGACGAGCGAGAATCCCGCAAAGTCGCTATTGCCCAGCTCGAAATAGAGACCCACGTTCTTTCAATCCCACATTCTTCCCGTTTGTTCCCGAACCGGGCCCACGTTTGGCGAACCGTGTGTGATCGCAGAAGCAGCGCTGTTTTTTCAGCGTATGCTGTTTTCTTCGAGAGAAAACATGTCCCAGCCCTCGATTCTCCTCGCCACCCCATGCTTTGGCGGCATGGTTTCGCAGAATTACATGTTGTCGGTAATTCGGCTCGTGAGCTACGCGAAATCTGCCGGGTTCGACGTTTCACTTTCGATGTTTGGCTACGATGCCTTGATCTCGCGAGTGCGCAGCACCCTGGTCGCGGCTTTCCTGGATAATCCCGCGCCCACGCATCTGCTTTTCGTCGATGCCGATATCGGCTTCGAGCCCCAGCAGGTCGAGCGCCTGCTCCGGTTCGACAAGGACTTTACCGGAGCCCTCTACCCGCTCAAGGCGATCGACTGGGATCTCATCCCGCAACGCTGCGTCGAACGCGGCGAAAGCGTGCAACAGGCTGCCCTATCCTATGTTGGAACGTTTTGTCCCGAAACCGAGCGCAAGCAGGAAGGAGATTTCGTTACCGCAACCTATGCCGGAGGCGGTTTTCAACTGCTCCGCCGCAGCGCATTGCAGCGAATGGTTGCGGCTTATCCTGAAACTCATTTCAGCCACGTGCATGGCCTGCCTATGTCAGGCTTGCGGCGCGAAGCGGCGCAAAGTCCCAATCTCTTTGCACTCTTTGATTGCATCATCGACCCAGAGACCGGCACCTATCTCAGCGAGGATTATTCTTTCTGTTTACGCTGGCGCAAGATCGGCGGGGAGATCTGGATCGACGCCGCCAGCAAGCTAACCCACACTGGCCCCTACGAATTCGTGGGCGACCATAGCTCGCGCGTACAAGGATTGACGCCGGGGCAGCGATAATCTCGCCCTCACGACAAGAATCGGCCCGCAGGAAAGCGTTATATATGTTCGAAAACCATACTGCTCAATCCGAGGCGAAATGAGAAATATGATCTTCGCAATCAACGTTACCTTAGATGGCTGTTGCGACCACACCAGCCTAACTGGCAATGAGGAAATATATGAATATTTTACGCTCCTCATGCGAGATGTTGACCTACTCGTCTATGGGCGTAAAACCTATCAATTGATGGTTCCTTTTTGGCCGGATGTCGCAAAAAACCAGTCTATGACAAAAGCGGCGAACGAATTTGCTCAAACATTTGACTCCGTCGACAGAATTGTTTTCTCAAAATCATTAGACGGCGCTGAAGGAAAAAATACGAAAATCGTTCGTACGAAGCTTCAGGACGAAATACTCAAATTGAAAAAAGAACGAGGCAAAAATATTTTAACCGGCGGTGTGAGTATTCCTTCACAACTTATCGAGCTTGATCTAGTTGATGAATATCATTTTGTCGTTCATCCAGTAGTCGCAGGAGAAGGGAGACGGTTGTTAGAAGGCCATAGCCTACCGGAGAAACTACAATTAAAACTTGTCGAGTCCAAGATCTTTAAATCAGGATGTGTTGCGCTTCGTTACTTGAAACAGCAACGGAAAAAGTAGCCGAAACTCGCGCCGACCTCCATCAATAATCCTTATTTCCTTTTAGTATCCTCCTGCGTATATACGCTGTGCAGTGTCGGCCCTCGCGAGGTAGCGACGCTTTGGATTTTCCCCGTTTATTCCTACCTTTGTGCCCTGCGGTGGAACAAAGATTGCTGTGAGATTTCAGGCAGGGCCTCTTCGTTTCTAACGCCGCTCTAATCGGCCCACAGATGTCATTTCGCGGTTTGCGTCTCAAACTATTTCTTGAAGGCGGTTACCCGCATATGAACGGCAGGTTTGCAAACCCCCAGCATAGAACGGTAAGGGACGGACAGGGACAGCTGCGCTCGCCCCAGCTCGTTCAAGGCCTGCTCGGCAGTGCTCTTGAGCACCACCGCGCCGGCCGACTCACCGAGGCCGAGAAGATCTATCTCCAGATTCTCGCCATCGATGCCCGTCAGGCCGACTGCCTGCATTTGCTCGGCATGATCGCCTATCAGGCCGGACGGCACGAGGCCGCCGTCAACCTGATCCGCAAAGCGATTGCGATCAACGAAAAAGGCGCGGCTTATCATTCCAACCTGGGCACCGTCCTCCAGGCCGAAGGCCGGCTCGACGAAGCTGCGGCAAGTTATGAGCGCGCACTGGCTCTTCAGCCTCACCTGGCTGAGGTGCACACCAACCTCGGCAACATTCTTCACGCGCAGGCGAAGCTGGAAGAAGCTGTGGCATGTCATGAGCGGGCGCTCACCCTCAAGCCGGAGCTATCCGAGGCACGCTACAACCTCGGCTTAGCCCAACTCCAGCAAGGCGATTTCGCCTCCGGCTGGCACAACTTCGAAAGCCGCTGGCAATCGAAAGATTTCCTAACGCCAATGCGAGCCTATACACAACCACGCTGGACCGGCGAACGCCTGGCATCGAAGCGTCTCCTGATCTGGGGCGAGCAGGGAGTCGGCGACGAAATCATGTTCGCCGGACTCATCCCCGACGTGATCCGCACCGGCAACCGCTGCGTGCTCGATTGCGACGCCCGCCTCAAATTGCTTTTCGCCCGTTCTTTTCCCGGCGTGGACGTGATCTCCGGCCAGGTTCCGGAACTCGATTTCGCCGCACATCTCCCCAGCGGCAGTCTGCCCGGAATGTTCCGCCCAGCCAGTGCAGCGTTTGCCGCAACTACATCGCCCTACCTCATAGCCGATCCGGTTGAACGCGAGCAGTTCCGCACCCGCTATCACGACGGCAGAAAGCTGGTCGGCCTAGCCTGGCATACCAAAAACCGCAGCACCGGCCGCCACCGCTCCATCGACCTGTCATCATTCGGTCCGCTGTTCGCGCGACCGGACCTCCAATGGATCAGCCTGCAATACGGAGATCACGATGACTTGCAGAGCCAGGCCGCGACGGCGAACGCACCCATCCTCATCGATCGCTCCGTCGATCAGTTCGCAAACCTCGACACTTTCGCCGCCCAGATCGCGGCCCTGGACATGGTCGTAACCATCGATAACTCCACCGCGCATCTGGCAGGAGCACTGGGAGTTCCCACCTTAGTCCTGCTGCCGTTTGTCTCCGACTGGCGTTGGCTGCAGGCGCGCGAGGATAGTCCATGGTATCCCACTCTGCGCCTCTTCCGGCAGCCAAAGCGCGGAGACTGGCAGTCCGTAATGCAAAGCGTACAAAGCGCCTTGTGAGTCGCTAGCCGTAAGCCGCGCCCGAGCGCTGCACGGGTGCCCGTCTATGCCCAGTCCGAAACCGAATGGTCCGCATCCTGCGCATCCGCCCGGTCTTTCCGCTTCTTCCCGCTGCCCAGGTTCTGCTGATTTTGCTGCCCCGGCTGCTCTTGGGATCCTTCGCGTGCCCCCAATCTCACCACGCAGTCTTCCCCGGAGTCAGCCTCGCCTGCCAGTGCCGAAGCAGACTCCAGCAGCTTCTTTCTGGTGCGCTCAGCCTCCCGTTTACCCGCCGCCTTTTCCGCGGCATAAAGTGCATCCAATTGGGCATTCGGATTGATAGGGCTAGGGTGAACGTGCATAGCTGTGCTCCTTCCGATTCTTGCTGAGCAAATCGTGTGCCAATCCGCGCGTGGAGCCGGGGGCCAAGCCCCAAGTGCGGTCAAAGGTTATTCCGGACCAGCATTCGTTGCCACTCTGGATGCGTCACCTGCACGCTTTCCCATTCCAGTTTAGAATGTCTCTCTGTAGCGAACGTAAAACTCCCTCACCGGCCAGAAGACCGGGAGTTCATCAAGCAAAACTGATGCCTTCGCAGCCCTATCATTTCTTGAGGAGCCTCATTCCACTTTGCGTCTAAGCCGCCGTGAATTTGCGCAGTCGGCCCTCGCCGCAGGTGTCGCAGCCGCTCTTCCCGCCGGTTTATTGTCGGGCTGCAGTACGTCGTCCAGAGCGGCCGGCACGGCCAATTCCCCCGCTCCAGCCAGTGCCCACGCTCGACCGTCTGATCCCTCTTCCGAGATTTTGTTTCCCAAAGATTTCCGCTGGGGCGCCGCTACCGCTGCTTATCAAATCGAAGGCGCGTGGAATGAAGATGGCAAAGGCGAATCCATCTGGGATCGCTTCTCGCGAACTCCCGGCAAAATCAAGAACGGCGACACCGCCGATGTAGCCTGCGATTCCTACCATCGCTGGCCTGAGGACATCGCGCTCCTGCGCGCGATGAACCTGAGCAGCTACCGCTTCTCGATTGCCTGGCCGCGTGTTCAGCCCGCCGGTTCTGGCCCCGCGAATTCAAAAGGCATCGATTACTACAACCGCCTCGTCGATGCCTTGCTGGAAGCCCGAATCCGGTCCTTCGTCACCCTTTACCACTGGGACTTGCCGCAGGTTTTGGAAGACGGCGGAGGCTGGCCCAATCGCGATACATCTTCCCGCTTCGCCGACTACGTGGACCTCGTAGCCCGCGCCCTGGGCGACCGCGTTTCTGACTGGATGTTGTTCAACGAGCCCCTGGCCTTCACCTACAAAGGCTATCTCGATGGCACCCACGCTCCCGGACGCAAGAGCATCGTCGACTTCCTGCGCGCGTCGCATACCGTGAACCTGGCGCAGGCCGCGGGCTTTCACGCGTTGAAGGCCGTCCGTCCCTCGGCGCGGGTGGGAACCGCGTTCAACATGTCGGCGTGTGAGCCCGCCACCAATTCGGAAGAAGACCATCTGGCGGCCGAACGCTGTCACGCCATCAACAATCTGTGGTTTCTTGAGCCCGCGCTCAAGGGCCGCTATCCCGAGGCGCTGGCGTTTCTTCCCGAAACCGCCATGGGGATGAGGCAAGGTGATCTGGACAAGATGCGTGCGCCCCTGGATTTCATCGGCATCAATCTGTACTACCGCACCGTCGCATCGGCCCCCGGCACGATAGAGAGAATCTCTCACGCGCAGCAATGGCTGTTCCCGGTAAAGATGGTTGGCGGAGAGCAAGGTCCGAAGACCGACATAGGATGGGAGGTCTGGCCGCAAGCCCTCTATAACGTAGTCACGCGCATCAGCCGCGACTTCAATCGTCCGCAGATCGAGATCACCGAGAGCGGCTGCGCCTACAACGACGTTCCCGACGCGAACGGCGATATTCACGACGCTCGCCGCATCGCCTACCACCGGCAATATCTGCAAGCGCTAGCCGGCGCCATCGCCGACGGCGCCGATGTCCGCGGCTATCATGCATGGAGTCTGCTCGACAACTTCGAATGGGCGGAAGGTTTAAGCCAGCGCTTCGGCCTGTCCTACGTGGATTTCAAGACGCAGCAGCGCACCATCAAAGAATCAGGCAACTGGTATGCGAATGTAGCGGCAGAGAATCGCGTAGGACCGAGCAATGAAGGACCGGGTCGGAGCCTGCCCTGAGCGCAGCCGAAGGGACCCGGTCGCGGCCCGAAGGGCCGCCAGTTCCCACTGGAGCAAGCAGCGTCGGTCTTTCCTACTTCGGACCCGCAGGCTCCGTAATCTTCATCCGATCCCGCTCTTCCGCGAGCTTCCTCTGCAAAGCCGGGTTCACCAGCGATACCGGCACGTCGACGTCGCCAACCTTGAACTCCGTGGGATCAAACGTGGCATACCCATCCTTCTGCCCCATGTGCCCGGAAATGGTGATCCAGACATCTTTCCCCCCAATTTCCGTCAGAAACTGCCCGTGGACCGTATCTCCCTCATAAGTAACCTTCTGATCTTTGATATTCGGCGCCCCGCTGCCCACGTCGGAATCCGGCGTCAGCCCCGCCGCTCCACCCGCACCCAGCAGCTGGCTGATGGCGGTGCTAACCTCTTCGGAATTGATCTGCGGTTCAACCTTGGGGCTCTGCGACGCGGGCAAACTCCGGCTGGGCTGGGACACTGCCGAAGACCCTGCGGAATATCCGCCGTCGGCCTGCGATTGCTGCGGTAGTTGAGCTGGCTTGGAGCCCGGCTCCAGTTGGTCCACTCGTGGACTCGAAGACTGGGCATGAGGCGCGATGGCCGGGGCCGGCGGCGGCGCCACCGGAGCCGGCCGTCTCACCACCAGAAAAATGGCCGTGAGTGATGCCGCCAGCGTAGCAATGCCGATGATGCGGTCCAGCTTAGGTTTCATAGAAGGCCCAGCTTCATCCTATCGGCACCGGACCAACAAATCAGATTACGTCAGTCACATCGAACGCATTCACCATTACTCCAGCCTCTTGCTCAGCAACTCATTCACCAGCTGCGGATTGGCCTGTCCCTTGGAAGCTTTCATCACCTGCCCCACAAAGAATCCAATCATCGTCTTCTTCCCGGCGCGATATTGCTCCACCTGCTTGGGATTCGCGGCCACAACTTCGTCGATGATCTTCTCCAGCGCAGAAGTGTCCGACGACTGCTGTGGCCGCCCTTCTTCTTCGTAGACCTCCGGAAAATCTTTGCTGCGCTCGAAGCAAAGATCGTAAAGATCCTTAAGCATCTTGCCCGAGATCGCCGCGCTCTCCACCAGATCAGCAGAAGCGGCCACACCTTTCATCGAAATCGGAGACTGCTCAATCGATACGCCAATGGCCTTAAGCCGGCCCATCAGTTCGCTCTGCACTAAGTTCGCCACTCGCTTCGGATTCTTCGCCGCCTTCGCGGCCGCCTCGAACTGATCGGCGAGCGCCTTGGAAACGGTGAGCACCTGCGCGTCATACTCGGTGATCCCATATTCTTTGACTAACCGTGCGCGCCGCGCTTCCGGCAGTTCGGGCAAAGTCTTCGCAATCTCAGCCTTCCACTTTTCGTCGACAACCAGCGGGAGCAGGTCAGGCTCGGGAAAATAGCGATAGTCGTGCGCCTGCTCTTTCGAGCGCATGCTGTAAGTCTTGCCTTCATGCGAGTTGTAAAGCCGCGTCTCCTGCACGATCTTGCCGCCGCCGTCGATCACCTCGATCTGCCGCGCGATCTCGTAAACCAGCGCCTCGCGGATGAAGCGGAACGAATTCACATTCTTGATCTCAGCCTTAGTTCCCAGCTTCTTCTGCCCGCGCGGCCGCACGCTAACGTTGGCATCGCAGCGCAGCGATCCCTCCTCCATATTGCAGTCGCTAACCCCGGTATAAAGAATGATTTCCTTAAGTCGCGTGAGATATTCATAAGCCTCGTCGGGCGTTGCAATGTCAGGCTCGCTGACAATCTCGATCAGCGGCACCCCAGTGCGGTTAAGGTCGATAGCAGTCTTCTCATCGGAGTCGGGAAAACCCTCATGCAAGCTCTTGCCCGCATCTTCCTCAAGATGCACACGCGTGATCCCAATTTTCCTTACCCCGTGGTCCCCCGTGCCCCCCGTGTTTAAGGTTTGTACTTCGATGTAACCAAACTCGGCCAGCGGCTTGTCATACTGCGAAATCTGGTACCCCTTGGGCAGATCAGGATAAAAGTAATTCTTCCGAGCAAAAATCGAAGTCTCATTGATCCGGCAATTCAAAGCCATCGCCGCCAGCGTGGCAAACTCAACTGCCTTCCGGTTCAACACCGGCAAAGCCCCCGGCATCCCCAGGCACACGGGACAAACATTCGTATTAGGCGCAGCCCCAAAGCGCGTAGAGCAGGAACAAAAGATCTTCGAAGCCGTCAGAAGCTGAACATGCACCTCAAGTCCAATGACTGGCTCGTATGCAGTAGAAGCGGCAGTAGAAGTGTCCACGGAGGTCGACATATCAGGTGATTATAAAGCTCCCCTGTGTGGGACCGGGTCTCTGACCCGGTCAGGCCCGCAGGGTCGACTCCCCAATCAACACCCTGCGGATTTGACTGTACTCCCACCATGTGGTATATACCACATAGTGGTATACGTCGAGTCGAGAGCCTTCACCAGGCGACTGCACCAACTGGCCGGAGCGTCAGATCTCGATGTCCTTATTCGATTCAAAGCGACTTGCTCAAGAACCCGGCTCGCGGAGACCTGGTTCAGGGCTCGGGAGGGATTCGCAAGGCGCGGTGCTCGAATCCGGCGCGCGGTAAGGGAAAGCGTGGCGGATTCCGTTATCTGTTCCTGTACTTGGCAGATCGAAACCAGATTCATCTGCTGTATTTGTTGGACAAGGACGAACAGGAGGATCTGTCGGCCGATGAGCGCAAAGCGCTGCGAGCATGGGTAAGTGAGATTAAGAGATCGCGAGAGGGACAGCAAATTCAATGAAAGCCAAGGGTGCAATGAAGAAGGTCAAGATTTTTGACGATCTTAAGCAGGCTTTATCGGACGCGCTCGATCACGAGCAAGGAAGGAAAACGGCGTTGCGCGTCAGCCAGTTGCCGCCTCCGCCTAAGCCGCTAACCCCTGCCCAGATTCGCGCGATTCGGCAATCGTTCAATGTGAGCCAGGCGGGCTTTGCGCGCATTATCAACGTCAGCGTTAATGCGGTGGAAAGCTGGGAGCAGGGTGTACGGCGTCCACGCGAGGCAACGTTGAAGCTGCTTAGCGTCGCCGGCAAACACCCCGAGGTTTTTTTGGCAGGCGAGTAAGTCCGGTCCCGTCAGGCTGGACTGCTGCCGGTACCAGGTGGACCACTCATATCTTCGCGTCCCCCGCGCAAGAAATAGGAGTCAACCCCGCGCAGATTTCCAAATCAGTACTCAGCGGGGACGGAGTGCTCCTCTCGACGCCGGGCTAGCCCAATAATCGCACCAAGGCTTTCACCTTCCCTAACGCCTGTAAACCGTGTCACTTAGACGGCATCGTACATACATAAATATCCTACATCCCTGCACCAACAAAGTGTTCCAGTTGGAACACTCGACACGAATGTTCCGACCGGAACATTAGCACGGTGTTCCCACCGGGCCCCCGAACCGTTCACCAAGAACTGAGAACCGAGAACTGAGAACTGAGAACTGAGAACTGCCTTCCTACTTCCCCATCGCAATCTCAAAGTACATCAGCTCACTGCCCTTGGCGTCGTTGACCCCGCTCACATACATGCGCGCCCCATCAAGGGGCGCGGGAATGTCTTGCACGTCAAAGAAAAGAAATCCCGATTGCGTGGTGTGAGGCTCGACAGCTCTGGCGGCGAATCGCGACGCTTCGATTTCGTCTCTCTGCTTCTGGCTGACCGCTCCTTTTATTTCTTTGTGCGGGATGGGAATCGGCAGCGGCGGCGTGTTGTTGGTGTGGGGATTGCTGAGGCGGCGGTAGATGTC
>Ga0070761_10000185_pt1 | contig 40793 bp, 35 predicted proteins | sample HubBroMetageREF1_FD_66724 | JGI IMG/M metagenome (GOLD analysis project Ga0070761, IMG submission 66724) | Reference soil microbial communities from the Hubbard Brook experimental Forest, New Hampshire, USA - Hubbard Brook CCASE Soil... | ecosystem: Environmental > Terrestrial > Soil >... | reverse complement strand
CACCCGCAGCCGGCGCTGCTGCCGCGCGATCCGTTCGCGCGCGCGCAGGTGCGCGCGCTGGCGCTGCATATCGCCTGCGACATCCACCCGCTCAACAATCTGCGGGTGCTCAACTATCTGCGTGCGCCGCTCGGCCAGGATGACGCCGCGGTGAACGCCTGGTATGCGCACTGGGTGGGGCTCGGCTTCGCGGCGCTCGAGCAACAGGTGCAGCGCCTGTCCGCTGACCGCCAGCACATGTACGGCAACCTGCTGACGCTCGCCGACGTCTGCATCGTGCCACAGATGTACAACGCGCAGCGCTTCAACGTCGATGTCAGCCCCTATCCGACGCTGCGGGGGATTTGCGCGCATCTCGAGAGCCTGCCGGCCTTCGCGCGCGCTGCGCCGCACCTGCAGCCCGACGCCGGCTGAAGGCCGCCGCGCTGCGTGCGCGCGGCGGCGCTCTTGGTTATTCTCAGTGCCGGGCCCCGCTGTCCGGACGGGCGCGGGCGCCGCAGGCAATAACGAATACATAAGGTGCCTCCCCGCCATGGCCAGTCCCAAGGAACCCGATTCCCCGGCGCGCGCCGCGCTACGCATCCCGCTCGAGATCAGCACGGTCTCGTGGCGCGATCTGGCGCAAGGTATCTGGCCCCTGGTAGTGCTGACGCTGATCGCGTTCGTGCTCACATTGCGCTTTGTCAGCCCGCCGCCGCCGCACGAGCTCAGCATGAGCACCGGCCCTGCGGGCAGCACCTTCGCCAAGATGGGCGAGCGCTACCGCGCGATCCTGGCGCGCGAGGGCATCGAGCTGCATCTGCTCGCCTCGGAGGGCTCGCTACAGAACCTCAAGCGGCTGATCGACACCGGCTCAGCGGTCGACATCGCGCTGGTGCAGTCGGGCATGACCGCCGAGGGCGACAGCAGCACCCTGGTGTCACTCGGCAGCATGTTCTACGAGCCGGTGCGCATCTTCTACCGCGGCGGGAGCGATCTCGGGCGGCTCGCCGAGTTGCGCGGCCAGCGCATCGCCGTGGGGCCCGAGGGCAGCGGAGTGCGCGTGCTGGCGCTGGCGCTGCTCAAGGCCAACGAGATCGAGCCGGGCGGCCCGACGCAGCTGTCCGACCTGGAAGGCAACGCCGCCACCCAAGCACTGCTCGCCGGCAGCGTCGACGCTGTAGTGCTCACCGGCGATTCCGCATCTTATGACGTCGTGCGCGAGCTGCTGCACGCCGACGGCATCCGCATGTTCAACTTCGCGCGCGCGGACGCGTACGTACGCCGCTTTCCTTACCTGAGCAAGCTGCTGGTGCCGGAAGGTGCGTTCGACCTCGGCGAGGATCTGCCGCACAGCGACGTCAACATGCTGGCACCGACGGTCGAGCTGGTGGCGCACGCCAAGCTGCACCCGGCGTTGATCGACGTGCTGCTGGGCGCGGCCTTCGAGGTGCACAGCCGTGCCTCGGTGCTGCAGTCTGCCGGACAGTTTCCCAACGCGACCGCGTACCTGTTCCCGATCAGCGACGAGGCGCTGCGCTACTACCGCACCGGCAACAAGAGCCTGCTGTACCGCTACCTGCCGTTCTGGGTCGCCAGTCTGCTGAACCGCGCGCTGGTGGTGCTGTTGCCGCTGATCGTCGTGGTGATACCGGGCTTGCGCCTGTTGCCGCAGCTGTACCGCTGGCGCATCAACCGGCGCATCCACCGGCGCTACAGCGAGCTGATGGCGCTCGAGCGCGAGACGCTGGAGCAGACCTCCGCGGCGCAGCGCGAGGCGTTGCTCGCGCGACTGGAGCACATCGAGAAGCGTGTGATCGGCGGACGCATACCCGGCGCGCACGCCGAGCAGCTCTACCACCTGCGCGAGCACATCGAGTTCGTGCGCGAGAATCTCGAGCGCGTGGCGCACGTCGCCGCGGCGCCGCAGGCCGAGTAGGGCCGGCGCCTTCAGCCCGCGCGCAGCTGCCGGACGAATTGCACGTAGCCGGCCAGGAACTGCCGCAGCGGCTCCTCGACAGCCGCATCCTTGAGGTTGCCGGACTCATCGAACGCGCTCGGCGCGCGCGGAATCGCCAGCCGGCCACCAAACCAGGTCACGGTGCCGAGCGTGCGCAGCACCGGCAACCAGGCCGCCTGGCTCAGCACCGTGCCGAAGGCACTGGTCGAGATCCCCATCAGGGCGAACGGTCGTCCGCCGAACACCCGTTTGACGTCGGCCGGCGGCCGCCCCAGCCAGTCGATCGCGTTCTTGAAGACGCCGGGGAGACTATTGTGGTACTCGGGCGTGGCGAGCAGCACGCCGTCGCAGCTGACGATGGCATTCTTGAGTGCGCTCACCGCAGGCGGAATACCCTGCGCCTCGATGTCGCCGTCGAACAGCGGAATGCCGCGGATGCTGGCGGTCTCGAGCACACTGTCCGCGGGCATCAGGCGCGTGGCGGCGCGCAACAACGCGCTGTTGTAGGAACCGCGGCGCAGGCTCCCGGAAATTCCCAGCAGCTTGATCATGCATCCTCCCGGCGCAGCGCCACAGCCTGCCTTGCGCACCTGGCGCTGGCAATGCCGCCGGCGGCGCCCGCTATTTCTTGAGCTTCGCCGCCACCCGCTGATAAGCGGTGCGGAACGGGATTCCCTCGCTGACCGCCAGGCGGTTGGCCTCCGCGGCGGCGTGGATCGCCGGCTCGAGCCGGATGGCCTCGCTCCTGAACCGCAGTGCCGCGATGGCCGGCGGCAGGATGGCGAGCGTGGCCGCGGCGAGATCAATGGCGCGGAACAGCGGGAACTTCAGCAGTTGCAGATCGCGCTGGTAGCCGGAGGGCAGCTTGGCGCACACCGCGAGAGCCTCCAGCAGACAGGCCTGCGCGCTTGCCGTGCGACCGCGGATCAGTTCAAACACATCCGGATTGCGCTTCTGCGGCATGATGGAGGAGCCGGTGGTGAACTCGACCGGCAGCTCGAGGAAGCCGAACTCCTGGGTCGCGAACAACAGTACGTCGGCGGCGAAGCGCGACAGGTCCTGCATCAGCAGCGCAATCTCGCACAGCAGTTGCGCCTCCGCCTTGCCGCGTGACAGCTGCACTGCGGTGACCGGCTGCTGCACACTGTCGAAGCCGAGCAGCGCGCGCGTCGCTTCGCGGTCGATGCTGACCCCGGGCGTGCCGTAACCGGCCGCTGAGCCGAGCGGATTCTTGTTCAGCCGACGCAGGACCGCGGTCAGTCCCTCGGCATCGTCGCGCAGCTCCGCGGCAAAGCCGCCGGCCCACAGTGCCACCGAGCTCGGCATCGCCTGCTGCATATGGGTGTAGCCGGGGAGTGCCGTGTCCGGCTCGCGCGTGGCCAGTGCCTCGAGCGCCTGTGCCACGGCGAGCGCATCCGCGACCAGCGCAGCCACGGTGTCGCGCAGGTAGAGGCGGATGGCGGTGAGCACCTGATCGTTGCGTGAGCGCCCGAGGTGGATGCGCGCGCCGGCGCTGCCGATGCGTGCAGTCAGGTGCCGCTCGAGTGCCGTCTGCCCGTCCTCATCGCTGAGCTCGACGTGCCATTCGCCGCGGGCGTGCGCGGCGGCGAGCTCCTCGAGCGCGGTGCGCATGGCCTGCAAGTCCGCGGCCGTCAGCAGCTGCTGTGCGTGCAGCATCTCCGCGTGTGCGAGCGAGGCGCGCACGTCGTACTGCACCAGCCGCTCATCGAGCGCGAAGTCCTCGCCGGCGGTGTATCGCAGCACGCGCTCATCGAGCGGCGCGCCCTTGTCCCACAGGCGACTCATGAATGGCCGCTCTGATGCTGCTCTGCCGGCGGCAGCGCGTTCACGTCCGCCACGATCATGGTGCCGGTGCCCTCGTTGGTAAACACCTCGGACAGAATGCCCTCGGGCGCCTGATAGGAGACCACGTGCACGCGACGGACGCCGCCACGGATCGCATTCTCGATGGCGCGCGCTTTGGGCAGCATGCCGTCGGCGATGTGGCCGGCCTCGTGCAGGCGCTTCAGCCCCTGCAGGTCGGTATAGGAGATGAGTGAGCCCGGGTCGCTGACGTCACCGAGGATGCCGGGCGCGCCGGTGCACAGGATCAGCTTCTCCGCACCGAGCGCGGCGCCGATGGCGGCAGCGACGGTGTCGGCATTGATGTTAAGCAGCGTGCCATTGTCGTCCGCCGACAGCGGACTCACCACCGGCATGAGGCCGTTGTCGAGCAGCTTATTGAGCACGCCGGCATCGACCGCATCGATGTCGCCCACGTAGCCGAAGTCGACCAGCTCGCCGTTGCCGGCGCGCGTCGGTGCGCGTTTATGTGCGCGCACCAGGCCCGCATCCACCCCGCTCAGCCCCACCGCATCGATATTCAGTTCGCGACAGATGGCGAGCACGCGCGTGTTGATGAGGCCGTTGAGCACCATCGCACTGACGTCGATCGACTTCTGGTCGGTGATGCGCCGGCCCTCGACCATGCGTGTCGGTACCCCGAGCGCGGCCGACAGCTCGGTGAGCTGCGGACCACCGCCGTGCACCAGCACCACGCGTACGCCGAAGTAATGCAGGATCGCGATCTGCTCGACCAGCGCGCGGGTGGTGGAGTTCTCCGCGAACACCCCGCCGCCGGTCTTCACCACGAAAGTCTTGCCCTTGTACATGCGGATGTAGGGCGCGGCACTCTTCAGTGCGCGGATGGCCAGAGTCTGGTCGCTGCGGTGCATGATCATGGCGTTGCCAACCTTGGGTTCAGGGCCTGAGCAGTTGATGGAGCACGGCCATCTGCGCCGGCAGACGGTTGTAGGCCGCGCGCTGCACGACGCTGCGCGCGCTGTCGAGCACCTCGTCGGCAATCGCGCTGTTGCGCCGCACCGGCAGGCAGTGCATCACGTGACAGTCGGGCGCATCGGCGAACCAGTCGTTGCGCACGCACCAGGCGCGCAGCGCGCCGCGCAGCTGCGCGTCCGCGGCGGCATCGCCGTAGCGCTCGGTCGCACCCCATTCCTTCACGTAGATGACCTCGGCCCCCTTAAGTGCCGCGGCCCGCTCGCTGGTCTCCGTCACCGAGCCGCCGGAACTGGCGGCAGCACGCCGCGCGCGCTCCATGATGGCCGGCGGCAGGGCGAAGCCCTCCGGCCGCAGGACCACCACTTCCATGCCGCGCAGCGCCGCCATGTGCAGCGCCGCGGCGGGCACTGCGAGCGGCAGCGCGCGCGGATGCCAGGCCCAGGACAGCACAAAGCGTCCGGCGCGCGGCACCGCCAGATCATCGAGCGTCTTCCAGTCGGCGAGCGCCTGGCAGGGGTGCGTGATGGCCGACTCGAGATTGATCAGCGGCCTGTCGCTGAGTCCGGCGATGGCGCTGAAGGCGCTATCGGCCAGGTCGGCGGCCAGGTCCGTGCCGTTAGCGAACATGCGGATGCCGAGCGCGTCGCAGTAGCCGGCGAGCACCGGAATGGCTTCGGCCACGTGCTCGGCTGCCGCGCCGTCCATCACCACACCCCGGCGTGTTTCGAGCTGCCAGCTGCCCTGCCCGGGAGTGATGACGAACGAGTTGCCGCCGAGACGCGCCATCGCCGCCTGCATCGAGGCGAGGGTGCGCAGCGAGGGATTGAAGAACAGCAGTCCGAGGAGCTTGCCGGTGAGCGCATGCGGCTCGGCCTGCCGCTCCAGACGCCGCGCCAGCTCCAGCAGCGACAGCACCTCCTCGCGCGAGAAGTCCGCCAGATCGAGGAAGCGCTTCATGGCGGCAGGTCGGCGAGCGCATCGCGCAACATGTCGACGTGCTCCTGCTCGAGAATGTAGGGCGGCAGCAGACGCAGTACGTGCGGGTCGCTGGCGGTGCCGGCGAGGATGCCGCACTCGAGCAGCTCCGCCTGGATCTCTTTTGCCGGCCGCGTGGTGCGCAGTCCGACCAGCAGCCCCGCACCCTGGTGGCCGCTCACCGGGCCGGTAATGCAGTGCGCACGGATGTAGGCGCCCACGCGCCGCACCCGCGCCAGCAGCTGTTCCGATTCGATCGCCTCCAGCACCGCCTCGATCGCCGCGCACGCCATCGGACCACCGCCGAACGTGGTGCCGAGGGACTCGAGCTTGAGAGCGGCGCTCACCGCCTGCGTCATCAGCAGCGCCGCGCACGGGAAGCCGTTGCCGAGCGCCTTGGCGGTGGTGAGCAGATCCGGCAACACGCCGTAGAGGTTGGCCGCAAACGGCTGACCGGTGCGGCCAACGCCGCATTGCACCTCGTCGAAGATGAGCAGCGCGCCACTGGCATCGCAGCGCCGGCGCAGCGCGGCGAGGAAGTCGTGGCCGAGATCGACGGCTCCGGCGAGTCCCTGCACCGGCTCGACGATCACTGCGGCGGTGTCGGCGCCGATCTGGCGCTCGAGGGCTGCGAGGTCACCGCGCGCAATGAAACTGACGTCGAACGGCGTGCGCGGGAAGCCGTACCACTTGGCCTGCGCGCCCCAGGTCACCGCGCCGGCCGCCGCGGTACGTCCGTGGAAGGAACCCTCGATTGCAACGATCTGCGTGCGCGCGGTCTGGCGCAGCGCGATCTTGAGCGCGTTCTCGTTCGCTTCCGCGCCGCTGTTGACGAAGAACACACTGCTAAAGGGCAGTTGGGCGAAGCGCACCAGGCGTGCGGCGGCGCGCGCGCGCACCGCCATGGCTACTGCATTCGTCTGGAAATTGCACTCCTGCGCCTGGCGGGCGAGCGCTGCGGTCCAGCCCGGATGCGCGTAGCCGAGGCCGGCCACTGCGTGGCCGCCGTAGAGATCGAGCACGCGCTCGCCACGCGCGTTGCGCAGCCAGACGCCTTCCGCCGAGACGACCTCCAGCGGGTACTGGGCGAATACCGGTGCGAGAAACTGCGCGGCTGGCGCAGCTGTGACGGGGGCTGGCATGCGGCGCCCTCAGGTCCAGCCCGGCGCTGGCGCGCCAAGTCCGGCGCTTTGCGGCAGACCGTAGATGCGATTCATCCACTGGATGGCGCCGCCGGCTGCGCCCTTGTTGAGATTGTCGATGGCACACAGCACCGCGAGCGTGTTGCCTGCCACGGTGGCGGACAGATGCGCGTAGTTGCTGGTGGCGACGTCCTTCACGCGCGGCGCCTGCGCGCGCACCTGGACAAAGGGCATTGCTGCGTAGAAGGCGCGCAGCAGCCCCAGCAGCTCGTCGGTGTCGAGCGGGCGCCTGAGCGCCGCCTGCAGCGTCACGTGGATGCCGCGCGCAAACGGACCGGAGTGCGGGATGAAGGCGAACTCGGCGTCGACGCCGGTCGCGGCCTTGGCACAGGCGGTGACTTCCGGAGTGTGCCGGTGCGCCAGCGCGCTGTAACTGTACAGGTCGCCGTGGCGCAGCGGATGGTGCGTCGCTTCGACCGGCTTGCGCCCGGAGCCGGTGCTGCCCGTGGTGCCACTGATAAAGAGCGTATCGCTCACGAGCCCGGTGGCGAGCAGCGGTACGGCGGCGAGCAGCATCGCGGTCGCGAAACAACCGGGATGCGCGACGTGCGGCGTGGTCAGCCGCTCGAGGTGCTCCGGAACCGCGCAGGTGAACTGCGCCAGCCGCGCCGGCGCCGGGTGCGGACGGTGATACACGGCCTCGTAGGCCGCGGCGCTGCGGTAGCGGAAATCGGCGGAGATGTCAGCGACGCGCGGCGCACTGCCGGCGCGCTCGCAGGCGGTGAGCAGGCGATCGATCAGGCCGGCCGCGACGCCGTGCGGCGCCGCCGAAAACAGCGCCGACTGCGGCGCCTCGCACAGGATGCGGGTTACCTCCTCCTCGGAACGAAAGCGCTCGTGCGGGTAGCTCGTGCCGAGATGCGGGAAGGCACCGGCCAGCGGCGCGCCCGGCTGACTGTCGGACATGACCGCCGCCACGCGGAAGGTGGGATGCGCGGCCAGCAGGCGCAGCAGCTCGCCGGCGACATAGCCGGTGCCGCCCAGCACCACTGCGGCAATGGATTCGTTCACGGCGCTGCCGCCGGGGCGGCCTTGAGGCCGAGTGCGCCGATCACACAATCGCCGAGCGCCGCGCCGTTGCTCATGGCGTTGAAGGCCGCGACACCCATCTGCGCGGTGATGATCTCCACGCCGACCTGGTTGTCGGTCGCGGGACCTGTGACCACGCACGGCTCGACCTGGAAGCGCTCGCGCAGCAGCTTGACGCCGCCCCAGGCGGCGACCGGGTCGTTGGCCGAGAGGATCACCGCGCTCAGGGCCGACTTGATGTCCGGGCATTCGAGAATCGCGTCCACGCCATAGGTGCCGAGGATGCCATCGCCGAGCTCGAACACGATGACGTCAGGCTTACCGCCGGCGAGCTCGCTCAGCATGGTGCGGGTGAGCGCCGGGCCGTTGGCGCGCGTGGTCGTGACGATGCCGAGATCGGTGAAGATCGCGCAGCGGCGCGCACCGGCGTCCTCCATGGCCAGCACGTCGCGGCGCAGCGAGACGCCGGTGGCCTTGAAGGCGTCCACGGTCAGGCCGCGGTGGCGCATGCGTGCGATCACCGCGCAGGCCGCGGCGGTCTTGCCCGCCTCCATGCAGGTACCGGCGAGCGCCACCACCGGCACGCCGCGGGTATCGAGCGGCGCGTTGACGTCCAGCGGCTTGTAGCCGACGCGTGCCGGCACGCCGATGCGCTCGCCAAGATAAGGGAAGTTGAGCGCGACGCCCAGGACGCGGCAGTCGAACGGCCGGCCCTTCTCGGGGTTGATGGAATCGCACACCCCGAGTACGCCGCCGATGTTGAGCATCTGGATGACATCGCCCGGCTGCACGGTGGCCGGGACGTGACCGGAGTAGCCGAACAGCGCGCGGCGGTGACCGAGCGCGCCGGCGACCACGTCACCCTTGCCGACCTTGGCCATGCGGCCGCTGGTGAGCTCGAGCGTGTTGTAGGTGGTCTTGTTGGTGAGCACCTCGACGACCACCACCACGCCTTCCTCGGCGGGGATGTCGTTCGAGACGCGTACCTCGTGCGACAAGCCACACGCCTGGGTCACGGAGGCAAGTTTGTCGACTACGACACTGCGCATGCCGTTCACCATGCTAACGCGTCCATATCAACGCTCCGGGTCGCCGCTGCTGGCGCGCTGGCCGGCGCGCGTGTAGAAAATGCCGGGCAGCGCGGCGATGCGCGAGAAGCCGAGCGCGTCCTGCGGCGACCATTCGCCCGCGGCCTCGCCATAGACGCCCTTCGAGGCGGCCATCAGCGAGAAGGGCGATTCCACGCCCTCGACGAACACGGCGCCGGTCTGCAACAGCAGGTGCACTTTGCCGGTGACGCGCCGCTGCGAGGCCAGCATGAGCGCCTCGATGTCGCGGCACACCGGGTCCAGCAGCTGGCCTTCGTGCACCAGGTCGCCGTAGGGCTGGGCGACGAGGTCCTTGATGCGCTGCTGGCGCGCCGTGAGCACCAGCTTCTCGAGCTCACGATGCGCGCACAGCAGCACTTCGGCGGCAGGTGCCTCGAAAGCGACCCGTCCCTTGCTGCCGATGATGGTGTCGCCCAGATGGATGCCGCGGCCGATGCCGAACGGCGCGGCGAGCGCCTCCAGTGACTCGATGAGCGCGACCGGGCTCAGCTGCTCGCCGTCGAGCGCGAGCGGACGGCCTTCGCGCCACTCGAGCGTATGGCGCTCGCCGGCGCGTGGCTGGGTAAAGGCGCCGCGGGTGAGAATCCAGGCCTCCTCCGGAATGCTTCCCGCTGAGGTGAGGGTCTCGCTGCCGCCGATGGTCACGCCCCACAAGCCACGGTTGACGGAGTAGCGCGCGCCACTGGCCGGCACCGGCAGTCCGCGCTGCGTCAGGTAATCGAGCTCCTCCTGACGCCGGAAGGCGCGGTCGCGCACCGGCGCCAGCACCTTGAGATCGGGCGCCAGCGTCCGCAGCGCCACTTCGAAGCGCACCTGATCGTTGCCGGCGGCGGTGCAGCCGTGCGCCACCATGTCGGAACCGAGCGCGCGCGCCATGCGCGCGATGGTCTGTGCCTGCATGACGCGTTCAGCACCCACACACAGCGGGTACAGCTGGCCGCGCCGCACATTGCCCATGATGAGGAAGCGCAGCACCTGTTCGAAGTAGTCGGCCCGCGCATCCACCTGATGGTGCGCGATCGCGCCAAGGGCGCGCGCGCGTTCGGCGAGAGTCTGCGCCGCGGCGGTGTCGATGCCGCCGGTGTCGACCGTCACGGTGATCACCGGGCGCTGCTCCGCGGCAGCAATCCACGGCACCAGAAACGAGGTATCGAGGCCGCCGGAATAGGCCAGCACGATGGGCGCGACGCCCGTGGCAGTCACAGTACTGGACACGCTCAGACCGGAAACAGTGTGCGCAGGCGTGCCATCAGTTCGTCCTGCGCGCGCACGCCTGCGGTAGCGATGAAAATGGTGTCGTCGCCCGAGATCGTGCCAGCCACCTCCGGCCACGCCGCCCGATCGATGGCCACGGCGACGCTCTGCGCGGCGCCGATGGTGGTGCGCAGCACGGTGAGCGAGGGCCCGGCGCGGCGCAGCGCGCGCACGAACTGGCTGAGCGCGCCGAAGTCGCCGTTGGCGCGGCTCACTTCATCGGCCGGCAGCACGTAGCGGCCGCTCGCCTTGAGCACGCCGAGGTCGCGCAGGTCGCGGCTGACCGAGGACTGGGTCACCTCGTGGCCGGCCTTTTTCAGCAGCCGCACCAGGTCCTGCTGCTTGCGCACCAGTCCGTCGCGCAGGATGCGCATGATGGCGCCGCGGCGCTCCAGCTGTTGCGCTTCGCTCAGCATCGGGTGTTTATTCGCATAAACATGCACGTAATGTGCATATTAATGCACGAACTGTCAAGGCGGAATGCGTCACGGTTCGCGCGCGGCCGGCGTTTTACAATCGCGCCCGGGCCGGGCACGGCTGCAAGGGAGAGGATCGAATGAAGTCCCGAGGCACACGCTTTCTGACCGGCGCGGTGGCGCTCGCCGCCGCGGGAGTCTCCACGCTGCTGCTGGCGCAGGCCGTGCCGCTCAGGCCCGGCAATTACGAGTTCGTCGTCACCACGCAGATTCAGCTACCGCCGAATCTCGCCGCGCAGACACCGCCGGCACTGCTCGCCAAACTGCAGCAACCACAGACTCATCAGGAATGCATCACCAGCAGCGATCTGCAGCGCTTCAGCAAGCAGCTGGCGGACAAGCGCACCCAGAACGATCCAAGCTGCAAGGTGGCGAGTCAGAGCATCGCCGCCGGCGCGGTCAAGTTCGTCCTGCAATGCGCGCACTCGAGCGTCAATTTCGACGGCGCCTTCAGCGGCGATTCCTTCAAGGGCAACCTGTCCTCGAGCAGCGATCACGGCCAGCACATGGCCTCGAGCATCAGCGCGCGGCGCCTCGGCGAGTGCGCCAAATAGGACTTCAGGGGCTGGTTTCGGCGACCGCGGTGAGCTGCCAGGGCGCGCGCAGGCGTTTGCTCACGTACAGCACGTAGAGGGCCGCGCCGGGCGCATGACTGTCCGGGTCGCCGATGAAGGCGGAATAGCGGTGGTGGAAGGGCGAACCGGGCAGCCGCACGATGCGCACCAGTACGGCCTGCTGCATGCGTCCGGCAGCGATCCCCGCGCGCAGGCGCCGCGCGGCATCGCCGCTGACCGGACCTGCGCTGTCGAACGCCTGCGGCGAACTCTCCGCCGCCAGCCACCACTGCATCAGCGAGCTGAAGGTGTCGGCGCTCAGCTCGTAAGTCAGCGTGTAACGCGCCACGCCGGCGACGTGCTCCGCCGGGCACGCGCCGCTCGGCTGCAGCGTCATTGCCAGTCCTTCGCCCTGCTCGTAGCGCTGCAGCCGCCGCGCCCCGCCGGGGCCGGTCGGCGTGAGCCCATGGCTCGGGTAACTGCACACCCCGCCGTGTCGGGTGGTCGCGCCCTCGCCGGCGTACTGTTCGCTGGTCTCGCCGTCCGCTGCCGGGACGTGGCACACCTGCACGCGCAGGTCGTGAGAGTTCGCCAGCCACTCGTGGACCAGCGCCGAGGCCGCGCGGTCATCGCGCGTGAACACCTCGCAGACCGGCCCGCTCTGCGCCCATGCCGGGGTGCACAGCATCAGCAGCAGCGCGGCGGGGGCGAGACGCATGTCATTTCTCGATCGAGTACACCAGGTCCGCTCCGCGCGCGGTGCCCATTTCCATGCGCACCGTCCAGTGGTCGCCGAGCGTGTAGCGCATCTTAAACACATTCAGGTTCTCGGTCAGACTTACGCCGTAGCTGACGTACAGGCGCGGCGACAGGTAACGGCCGAGCACCAGCGAGGTCTCATTCGCGACCGGGTCGGTCTCGAGGCTCACGTCCGGTAACCCGACACGCGGCCCGAACTCCGAGGCGAGCAGCGCGGCGCCCTGACCGAGCGCCGCGTTACCCTGGTTGCCGGCCGACTGCAGTGAACCGCCAGCGAGGATCAACGACACAATCTGCGATTGTGGCAACGAAGGATCGGAGAAGAATGAGATTCGCGGCTGCGCCAGGTAGCCGCGCACTCTAACGCCCGCGGTCACGTCCGGGAACGCCTTCTGCGCCGTCACGTCGATGGCCGGATTGTCGATCGGTCCGTTAAACAGCAGCTGCCCGCGAGTGATGTCGAGCTGGCGCGCATAGGCGGTGTACTTGCCCTCCGCCACGTTGAGCTGACCGCTGCCCGTGGTAATGGCATCGTAGCCACTACTGATCGTGACGCTGCCGGTGAGGCGCGCGGTCAGTCCCATAGCGTCGATGTTCACTTTGTCGCCGAGCGCGAGCGTGATGATGCTCATCACCTCGAAGCGCTCCTCCGGGTTGTCCTGTTCGCTGCCGACGATCACCTCATCGGGCGAGACCCGCACTGCATTGGTGATGTCTTTCGGCTGGATCTTGGCGTAGGGAATCGTCACCTTGCCGGTCACCTCGATCTTGTGCGCATTGATGACGAAGTCGAGATCCGGGGAGGCGTCGATCTGCGCCTCGGGCACGTCTGCCACGCGCAGGTTGCTCCCCTGCAGGTGAAACTTGCCGTAGGGCAGCAGATTGCGCCACTCGATGTGGCCGTTGGCGGCAACCTGGCCGGCACCTGCCGCGGCACTGCCGGTGAAGTCGACGCCGGACTCACCGAGGCGCGCCTGCAGATTGATGCGCCGCAATCCGAGGTTGACCTGGTAGACATCGATCTCGCCGTCGGTGAGCTTGACCGCGCCGGTGAGCCGCGGCGCGCCGAGCGTGCCGCTCACCTGGATGTCGGCCACCAGATGGCCGGTGGCGCGGTCGATGTCCGGCACGTACAGCGACACCAGCCCGCACTCGTCGGTCTGCGCGTGCAGGGCGCCTGCGACCGGCATGTCCTGCCAGCGCGCGGTGTTGCGCTGCACGTCGAGGCGGCCGCCGATGGTGCCGGCCTTCTGATCACCGAGGGCAAGCTGCGCGTTGATCACGGTGGGCGTAGCCACCACGGTGAAGGTGCCCGAGCCGATCTTGGTGTGCTCGATCCTGGAACTGGCGAGCTTGTGATCGATCTCGGCGTTGGCGAGCTGGGCGCGCAGCGAACCCTGCAGCGGGGCGCTGCCGCCGCCGGCGAAGTGCGTCAGCGCGCTGATGGTGCCGCGGTATTCGACCGCGGCCGTCATGCCGGCGGTCAGTGTCTGCAGCGGCAGCTCGTCGGCCATCACCGTGCTCGACCAGGCACTCGGGGTCCAGTCGCCGTCGGCGCACATGCTGCCCGGGGTGCCGACCAGGCACAGCCACTGCAGCTGCGCATGCGCGGCCGCGACCAGCAGATCCACGGGGCGCTCGAGCGTCAGGTGCAGCTGCTGCGAGCCGGCGATGCTGAACGCATGCAACTGTCCTTTGAAGACACCGTGCGCGTAGGTACCGATCGCCTCGGCATTGCCGTCGAGTCCGGGCGCGCTGGCGGCCAGGCGCACGTCGTACGCGGACGGTAGGCCGCTCAGGGTGAACAGCACGCTGTCGGCGGTGCGGCCGAGGTAACTCAGCTTGTGCAGGCGCACGCTGATCTTCGATTGCTGCTGCGTCTCGCCGGGATTGAAATTGATGTCGGCATCGAGCGCGGCGAGCTTCACGCCCTGATACTCGAGCTCAGTCCCGTGTGCGGTGGCGATCACTGCGGGCTCGCTTAAGGTGCCCGCGACGGTGCCGGATGAGCTCAGCGCACCATGGCCGCCGGGTGCCAGCACACTCAGGTCGTGGGTCGCGATGGCGAAGCGCAGATTGAGGCGGTCGTCGAGCTGGCCGTCGAGCGCCACGCTGGCATTGCCGAGCCCTAGGCGCACGGCGTTGAACTCCCAGGTCTTGCCCTGATGGCTGATCGCACCCGAGCCACCGGTGGCAAGGCCGCGCAGCTTGCCGGACAGGCCGCTGAAGGAGGCGCTGAGCTCTCCTTCTGGATCGAAGCCGCGTCCGGAGACCGCGAACGCGAAACTCAGACTGCCGGGCAGATCGGGGCGCAGTGCCGCGGGGTTGAGGTTGGTGGCACGGCCGGAAAGCGCGAACACCTGTGTGGGTGACCAGGCGACGCGGCCGTTGACGCTGGCGTGGCCGCCGAACAGATCGAGCTCGGCTGGCGCGAAAGTCACGCCATCCTTGTCCAGGATCACGCTGGCTTCGACCGGCATGAGCGGCAATGTCGCAGCACTCGCGCGGCCGGCCACATGGATCCGATACGGCATGGCGCCGGAGAGCGTGAACGAACCGGCGGGACTGCGCAGCGCCGTGTCGCGCCCCATCAGCGGCCAGCGGAAATCGCTCCATTCGCCTTTGAGCTCCAGCTGCGCTCCGTGCGCGATGATGGCGATGCTGCCGGCGGCGCTGGCGCGCGCGCCGGAGGCGAGGTGATGCACTTCCATGCGCTGCGCCTGCAGGGTGTGCTGCGCGTAGCTGCCGGCGAAGGCCACATCGAACACCCCGGCGTTCAGTCCGCTGGGATTCAGCGGGCCGTGCGCCTCGAAGCCATGCTCGTTGAGTGTGCCGGCGAGATGCCCGCTGATGTTGCCGAACGGAGTGTTGGCGCCGAATACCTTGAGGTCGAGCTGCTGTAGCGCGACGCTTGCGAGCGCGTGCGGGTGGCCGGTGAGATCCAGTGCCTGGCCGCTGACGTCGGCGCGCATCGGGCTCACCAGATGCGCGACGACATTGAGATCGTTGAGGTCACCGCGCGCGCTGCCGTCGAATGTCCAGGCGGCCTGGCCCGGCGGCTGCCAGTCGAAGTGGCCGCGTATTTCCATGCCGAGCGGATCGCTGGCACGCAGCAGTCCGCTCAGGCTGAGGGCTGCGCCCTCGAGTGTGGCGTTTGCCTGGTAGAAGCGGATGTAACTGTGACGCAGCGCCGCCGCGGTGCGGATGTCATTGGCCTGCAGATGAAAGCCGTTGTACACCGTCAGCAGTGCCGAGCCGACCTGCGCGTCATCGACGTTGATGATCAGCCAGCGTGGCAGGAACGACGGCGGGCTGGGCGTCGGCGGGTGGGTGCGACGCTTGACGGTGATGAGCACGCTGCCGACCGAGGCGCGGGTGGCGCGGATGGTCTGCAGCAGCAGCGGCGCCAGCGTCACTTGCCCGCTGATATCAGTGAGTTTCAGGTTGACCAGCTCCTGGTCGACCTCCACGCGCGCCACGTGCAGGCCGGTCGCAGGCGTGCCGCTCAGCCCCTCGATGGTGAGCGTGACGTTGCCGAGCTGGTGGGGCAGGTGCCGCACGACGAATTGCGCGCCGCGCTCGGTGTACAGCGCCGACCACACCAGGAGCAGGGGTCCGACGATGGCAGTCGCGATCAGCAGCACGGCGCAGATGAGCAGCAGGCGGCGCATGCGTTACAGCTTGGGCGAGAAGTTGATATGCAGGCGCGGGCCGGCGTTGGTCGACAGCGGTTGGGCAATGTCGATACCGAGCGTCATCACCGGCAGGCGCACGCGCAGGCCGATGCCGACCGAGTACTGAACGAAGGGCTGACACACCGGACCCTCCATCGGCGGTCCCGGCAGGCAGCCCGGATTCTTGAAGCTGTTGAGCGCATTACCGTAGTCGAAAAACGCGGCTACCCCCAGGTTGCGCGGCAGATCCCGTATCACCTCCACCGTGCCGGTGAACAAGTCCTTGCCGCCGGTCTTGATGTAGCCGGCGAGCTGGCCGGGGATACAGCTGTCGTTGGGCGTCTGCCCGGTGGCGGTTTTTATGCACGGCACTGCTTCATACGGCGACAGCTCGTTGTAGGCGAAGCCCCGCACGCTGTTGTCGCCGCCGGCGAAAAAGCGGTAGAAAGCCGGCAGCTGCGTGGCGCGCGAGGCAAATGTCACCCCCACTTCATCGCGCAGCAGCAGGTGCCACTTGTTGGCAAGGCGGAACACTTTTTCGCCCTGCAGGTGGATCTGCAGGAAGTTCGAGTCCGATCCCAGCGCCGCATCCGAGCCCTTGATCTCGAGGAACAGCGGGTGCTCGAACAGCGCCTCGCCCAGGTAGCCCTTGGGCACCGAGGCGATGTCGAGCTCGGGCACCAGCAGGCGGTCGGTGTCCGAGCCGTTCAGGTCGGTACTGGTCGTGCGTACCGCGTTCACCTGCCACACCGTCTGCCAGCCATTGATGACGTCGGTGAAGCTCGGACCGACCGACTGCGTGATGGCAGTTTCGTCTGCCAGTGTTTGCTGCTCGATGGTGGCATTGAGCGCGACGCTTTCCAACGCCGGATCGCCGACCGGGATACGGTAATGACTATTGACGTAGTACTTGGTGACCTGTGCGGCCTGGACTTCCACGCCGAAGCTGTGGCCGTAGGTGTTGACGTGCCGGTCCTCAAAGCCGAGCGTACCGCGCGCGCCGGTGTCGGTGGCGTAACCGGCGCCCACCGAGTAGCGGTGCCGGCGGCTGGGATCGGCGTGGATCTTCACCGGCACGGTGAGCGCCTGGCGATCCGGATCGCCAGGCAACACCTCGAGGTTGGCGAAGTAGCCGGCATCATCCAGGGCAAACTGCGTGCGCAGGACCTGGGTCAGGTCGTAGGGCTCACCCTGGTGATAGCGCAGGTAGCGCCGCACCAGGTTCTCACGCACTACGTGCTGCTCGATGCTGGTCGCGCCGAAGCGATAGCGCGATCCGGTGTCGAGCTCGAGCGCGATGTTGGCGACGTGGTTGGGCGGGTCCACGACCAGTTCGGTGCGGATCATCTTCGCATCCAGATAGCCGTAGGTGGCGGCGGTGCGCTGCAGGTCGCTCTTGATCGCCTCGTAGTACGCCTGATTGAGGCGATCGCCCACGTGCAGCGGCAGGCGGCGCAGGATGCGCGTGAACAGCGGATCGGTCTCACCGGGCCCGTCGACACGCACGTCGATGTGCTGCACCAGCACTGCCTGGCCCGGAGTGATATTGATCTCGACTTTCCACTTGTTCGGCCCCTCCTGATTGACGCTCGACTCGATCTTGGGTTCGTAGTAGCCGAACGGCCGCAGCGCATCCTGCACTTCGCGCTCGACGCGGTTGTGCAGGCGGTCGACGATGTCCGGGGTCAGATCCGCGCCGCCTTTCTGGTAGCGCTCGAAGCTCAGGTACGCGAGCACGTTGTTCTTCAGCTGGTCGTCGACGCCGTGCACCTCGACGTCGACCCCGCCGGCACCCCAGGCGAGCGGGCACAGCAAGAGGCACAGCGCGAGCCACGGGGCCCGCCGTCGGCGGGCCCGCGGCTGGAAACAATGCTGCGCCATCTCAACTGCGACCGGAGAAATCCTTGTAATTCTGAAGCCTTATGGCCGCAGCCGCCTGCGACCCCCCGCGTTCTATCAGAGTCTGCGCCGACCGCGCCGGTTCCGCCGGCTTAGGGCCACTGTCGGTCCTTTAGAGCAAATTCGCGCTCACCGCAAAGCTCGCCCTGCGCATCGAAGCGCCGCTCGCACAGCGACAGTGCCCCGTCCGACTGCAGCAACAGCACGCTGGAGCAGCGCGTGCCGTAGTCTGGATGCAGGACGAACGGCGCCGACAGCGCGCGTGCCCACTCACGCGGCAGTCCGCCGGTGGAGGTGTGCGTTCCCTCCGCGGCGGGGGCGCGGTCGGCCAGCAGGCGAAACAGCTCCTCCCGGCCGGCGCCCGCGCCGGCGAGCCAGGCGCGGAACCCGGTGCGCACGCGCTCCAGTTTCGGCCACGGCGTATCGAGCAGCTCGTTCGACAGGCCGTACACCCCGGGCGCCAAGGCGCGTGCGAACGGCGTGGCGCGATTGGAGCCGTACCAGAGGGACTGCTGATCGGCGAGCAGCAGATTGAACCCCGAATATTCCGCGGCGCGTGCGCTGAGGGCCGCGAAGAAAGCGCTCGGGTCGGCGGCCCCCTGCAGGTAAGCCGGGATCAGTCCGCCGCGCGACGGCGCGCCGGTGCGCGCTGGCTGCAGCTCGCGGAAGTTGGTCACCACGCCGAAGCGCCGCTGCCGGTCCACGCCGAGCCAGGTGCCGTTGGCGCGCAGGTCACGGCCCGCGAGGATATCCGCCGGCGGCGGCCAGTGCGCCAGCGGCGCTGCCGGCCGGTCATGAAACTCATCGCGGTTGGCAGCCACGACCAGGCGATAGCGCGGATGGCTCTGCCAGGCGAGTACCAGCAGGCACATGCCTAGGCGTCGCCTTCCAGCCAGCTCTGGATCAGGCGCCAGGAGATTGACTGTGTCGGCGGCGCCAACACTTCACCCGAAGTGAGCTGCGCACGCGTGCACCAGCAGGCCTGTTCAAGCTCGCGGCCGACGGTCACCGGGCTCCCGGGCGCGGCGTGCGCGCGGAAGCCCAGCATGAGCGAGGAAGGGAACGGCCAGGGCTGCGATGAATGGTAATGCACTGCGTCCACCAGGACACCGGTCTCCTCGGCGACCTCGCGCAGCACCGCGTCCTCCAGACTTTCGCCCGGCTCGACAAAGCCGGCGATGGTGGAGAAGCGACGCGGCGGCCAGCTCGCCTGGCGGCCGAGCAGGGCGCGCTCGCCGTCGCTCACCAGCACGATGATGGCCGGATCCAGCCGCGGAAAGATCTCGTGCTGGCAGACCGGGTTGGTGCAGGCGAGGCAATGGCCGGCGTGCGTGCTGACGGTGCGGCTGCCGCACGCGCCGCAGAAACGGTTGCGTGCGCGCCAGATAGCCAGCGCGCGCGCGTAGGCGAGCAAGCCCGCCTCCTCGGCCGGCAATAGCGCGGTGAGCGGCCGCAGCTCTTCGAGCCGCGTGCCTGCGGGCAGTGCCGGCGCCGCCGCCGGCGGCAGTTCCGCCAGCACGCAGCGCGCGCCGCGGAACCAGCCGAGCAGCACCAGATCCTCGCTAGGCGCGGCCTCTAGCAGCGGCGCGTCGTTGGCAAGAAAGGCGATGTGCGGTTGCGGCTCGGCGCTCAGCAGCTGGGTGGTGCCCTGGCCGATGACATACAGCGTCGCCGGATCGGCGCGCGCCGCCGCCAGCCAGTCCGGGTCGTCGCGCGCCTCGGCACGCCGCTCGATATAGGGTCCCGCAAAAAAGTTCGTCGGTTCGCGCTGCATCCGCCATCCGCACCACGTAGCTGCCGTGGCGGCGGATTCTAGCAGCGTGACTGCCCGGTGCCGGCACAGTGCGGGCAGCGTTGCGCGCGCAGCAGGAAGCGCTCGCTCACCATGACGCTGCCGCACTCGCCACAGGCGCCGAGTCGCAGCTGATCGCCGCAGCTGAGCGTGCGCACCAGGAACTCGGCGTGCTCGAACGAGGTCTGCGCGCCGGGCATGAGAAAACGGAACGCTTCGAATGCCTGGCACAGCAGTTCACCGCGCAGCAGCCCCGGCGGCGCGCGCTCGCGCGGCGCTGCCGCGGGCGCCGGCCACGGCAGCGGCGGTCCGCTGAGCAGCGGCGTGGGCAGTACGCCGAACAGCGACAGCACGCTGGCGAGCAGCGTCGCCTCCTCCTGCGCGCGCAGTGAGCGGCTGAAGTAGGCGACCTGGCGCGGCGACTTGCCGCGATGACGCGGCAGCTGCGCGCGCGTTTGTCCCAGGTAGGAGCGGTAGAGCTTGCGGATGCGGTCGTCGGACAGCCCGGTCCAGGCGCGGATCGTCTGCGTGCGCGCCTCGTGTCGCAGGAAACGCAGCGCCAGCTCGAGGCGGGCGCGCTCGCGAGTATAGCGGTCGTCAGAGATACGCATGCGGCAGCTCCGGGGTGGTCCCGCTTGAGTTTGGTGCAATTAAACCAAAAAAGGCAACCGAGTATATTTGGTTAAAATTAACCAAATCGGCTCTGGCGTTGGTGCGCGGCTCGGCTACGATAACCAGCCCACCACTCCACCCGAGGGCCGCACCATGCTCCTGCAGTGCGAGGCGCCCGACGCCGAGAGCGGCCCGTCGGCGTGGCCAGACTGGCTGCCGCCGGACACGCTCCGCTCGCTCGCCGAACTGAATGAATCGTGTCTCGCACTGCTGGCAGAGCAGGCGGTGGCACGGGGTGCCAGCGCCTGCCCGCTGCTGCAAGCGGTGGGGGAGCTGTGGGGCGCATTGGATGCGGCGGGACGGGCGCGCGCCGCGAGTGTGCCGTACCTGCTGCTCGATGCCGGCTTCGCCGAGCCGCTGCGCTGGCGCCTGGCGGGGGCGCCGCAGGTGGGCGAGCGGCAGCCGCTCTACCCGGCGTTCTTCACCGTGGCGGCGGCACGCGAAGTGGCCCGCTGGATCTTCACCTTCGCCTGGCAGCTCGCGCGTGCGGAGGGGCCCTCCGCGCGTCTGCTGCTGGGGCTGCAGCCACCCTCGGCGCTGCTCATCCGTCAGTACAGCGCGCGGCAGATCCAGGGGCTCGGCGAGAACCATCCGGAGTGGCTGCGGCCGCGCTGGGCAGCGCGCGTGCAGATCTGGCGCGAGCTGCTGCTGGCGGCCGCAGGCGGAGACACGCCGGCCCTGGCGCGGGCGCGGCGCCGCGGGATACCGCTGCTCGCGGCCGAAGCGCGGCTCACGCTGTCTCTGCCGGCGCCGCCGTCCTAAGCGCGCGTGCGCGGGGGGCTGCCGAGGCGCCGCAGCCAGCGGCGGATGCGGCGCCGGCCGACGGCGTGCGAGGCCATCGACAGCACCAGGAGCTGCAGGTCGAGCGCCAGGCTCTGCCGGCTCAGGTAGAGGCGGTCGAGCCGCTGACTGTTGCGCGCACCGCGCGCCGCCAGCAGCTGCGCCAGCCCGGTGATGCCGGGTTTGGCCGCGAAGCGCCAGTCGAGCTCGGCGCTGCGCCAGGTGCGTCCCTGCGATTCCTGCGCGGCGAGCGGCTGCGGACCCACGAGGCTCATCTCGCCGCGCAACACGTTGAGCAGCTGTGGCAGCTGCTCGAGTCCGGTGCGGCGCAGCACCTGGCCGACGCGCGTGGGGTGTTCGTAGCGGGTGCTGCGGAACTTGATTTCGGTGAACGGGCGGCGGTGACGGCCGATGCGGTTGGCGAGCGTGAGCGGCGGGCCGCCGTCCTCGATCCAGCTGGCGAACGCGATGCCGGCTGCGAGCGAGGCGAGCGCCACGCAGACCGTGCCGGCGGCGAGGCGGTCGAAGGCGTCCTTGCCGGGATAGGGGCCGATGATCGAGCGAGTGCTGCGCGTCATGGGGAATGGCCTCCGAGTGCAGTGCCTGTGGGTTGGGAGATGCGGCCGAAGCGCCGCTGCCGGCAGGCGTATTCGGCCAGCGCGCCGGCGAACGCTGCGCCATCAAAATCCGGCCAGGGGCAGTCGACGAACAGCAGCTCCGCGTAGGCGCACTCCCACAACAGGAAGTCGCTCAGGCGGCGTTCGCCGCCGGTGCGGATCAGCAGGTCAACTTCAGGGGCCGCCGGCTGCGAGTGGTCGACCACGCCGAGCAGTTGCAGGAAATCTTCCGCCCGTGGTGCCGGTTGCGCCGCCATGCGCCGCGCGGCTTCCAGCAGGCTGTGGCGCGCGGAGTAATCCACCGCGATGCGCAGATGCAGCTGCCCGCAGCCGGCCGTGACTTGTTCGCTGTGCTCGATCTGGCGGCGCAGGGCCGGCGCCAGCCGGTCGCGCCGGCCGATGACGTTGAGCCGGATCGACTGCTCGAGCGCGCGCTCGGTCTGCGTGGCGAGGAAGCGATGCAGCAGCCCGAAGAGTGCGCTCACTTCGGGATCGGGCCGAAACCAGTTGTCGGCGGAAAACGCGTACAGCGTGAGTACGTCGACGCCGGCTGCGAGCGCGGCGCGCACGATGCCGTCCACGGCGCGCGCGCCGGCGCGGTGCCCGGCGGCCCGTTCGAGATTGCGTGCACTCGCCCAGCGACCGTTGCCGTCCATGATGATTGCGGTGTGCATGCTGGAGAGTACTTTGTATTACAGAGTTAGTACGTAAAAAAATATCAGCGGCGCATGACCTTGATCACCGCCTCGACATGATCGAGGTAGCGGTTGAGCGCGGCGCGTCCGGTCGCCGTCAGGCGGTAGGCCGATTTCGGGCGCCGGTCAGCGAAGGATTTGGTGCAGCTGACGTAGCCTGCCTCCTCGAGCTTGCGCGCATGCGCGCTCAGGTTGCCGTCGCTCACCTCGAACATCGCCTTGAGCTCGGAGAAAGTGAGCTCGTCTGTCACCGCCAGCGCACTCATGATGCCGAGCCGTACGCGCTCGTACACCAGGCGATCGAAGCGCGCCTCTGCGGCACGCTGCCCCGCGCCTGGCGCGGTCGCCCGCGGGCGGCGCAGCGGAGCCACGTTCTGCTGAGTCCTAAGACTGGATTTTGCCGACATGGGCCTCCCGATCCACCAGCACGCCGAACAGCACGTGCAATGCGCCGAACCCCCCGCCGAGCATGAGGTTCTGGGCTTCCGGCGGCAACGCCAGTGCCGTCAGTCCGAAGGCGGCGAACAGACCGCCCAGGATGGCCAGCGGGCGCCCGGTGAGCGCGCTGGTCGAGATGAGCGTGCAGCCGTAACACAGCAGCCACAGTCCGGGGAGGAGGCCGCTCGCGCCGGCGCGATACTCGAGCAGCGTGAGCACCGCGCCCAGGAACAGCCCGGGCAGCAGGCACAGCAGAAACTTGCGCAGCGGCGCGCCGAGCAGCGCAAAACCGCGCAGCGCCGAGCGCCGCACCAGCAGGTAGCCGCCCGCGGCCCCGGCGAGCACCGCCGCGCTCAGCCAGATGGGCAGCCAGGCGGTGTGCAGGGCGCCGGTGGCAGAGATCGCCGCCGCGGCAAGTCCGATCGCCCCCACGGTGATCGCGGCGGAGGCCGGAATCGCCAGCGTGCCGGCCGCCTCCATAGAGGAGCGGATATAGCGCAGCGTGGCTGCGGCATGCGAATCGATCATCACCGTATTGGCCTGCGGCACGAGCCCAAAATAGATAGCACCCCGTGCGCCGTCAAGAACTCTGCGGCAACGAGTTGCCCGACCGGGCCACGCCTCAGACAGTAGTGGCCGTTTTTGCCTGCCGTTAGTCTGCCACTGCTATGGCACCAGGCTTTGACCTGCTGGAATATATAGCCGAATCGCAGACTTAAGGAATCCCCATGAAGCAGGCTCTGCTCGTCATCGACGCCCAGGAATCGTTCCGTTATCGGCCGTATTTCCGTGCCGAAGGGCTCGCCCCCTTCCTCACCAACCTGCAATCGCTGATCGAGCGCTGCGCGGTGCAGGACATTCCGGTGGTGCAGGTGTTCCATCGCGAGCTGCCGGATGAACCCGGCAACCCGTTCGCCGCGGCCTCCGGCCACGTGCGCGCACTCGCAGGTCTCACGTTGCAGCCGACGGTGGTGGTGTACAAACAGGTGCACTCGGCACTGTACGCGCAGGGGAGCGACGGCCTCTCGCTCGAGGCCTGGCTGCGCCAGCGCGGCATCCGGCGCCTGCTGATCACCGGCATCCGCACCGAGCAGTGCTGCGAGACGAGCGCGCGACACGCATCGGATGCCGGCTTCGAAGTGCTCTATGTGAGTGATGCCACGCTCACCTTTCCCATGCGCACGCGCGCGGGTCGCGAGGTCTCCGCAGCGGAGCTGCGCGAGCGCACCGAGTTGGTGCTCGAGGGTCGGTTCGCGCAGATCGTCACGAGTTCCGCAGCGCTTGCATGAACGACCCGGTCGCAACCCCGCTGAGCCTGCGCGACGTGGTGTTCGTGCTGCTGCCGAACGTCGTGCTGCTGGATCTCGCCGGGCCCGCGGACGCGTTCCGCAACGCCGCCGCGCGCGTGCCCGGCAGCTACCGGCTGCGCTTCGTCGCGCCGCAGCCGCGCCTGCCGGCCGCCGGCGGACTGCACGTGGACGGGCTCGAGCCGCTGCCCGAGCGGCTGCCGGCCGGCGCCATGCTGGTACTCACCGGCGTCAGCGCCAGCAGCATCGATGCGCACGAGCCGGCGACGCGGCGGGTGATCGAGTGGCTGCAGGCGAGTGCGCCGCCGTCGCTGCTGCTGTGTGTGTGCGCCGGCAGCGTGCTAGCGGCACGCGCCGGCCTGCTGGCCGGGCGCGAGTGCACGACCCACCACGCGCATCTCGAGGAGTTGCGCGCGGCGGAGCCGCGCGCGCGCGTGCTCGACAACCGGGTGTTCGTCGAAGACGGCCCCGTCTATACCAGTGCCGGCGTGACGGCGGGCCTGGATCTCGCGCTGCACGTCATCGGCCAGCAGCTCGGTCCGCGGGTGGCAGCGGAGATCGCCCGCGATCTGGTCGTGTACCTGCGCCGCGCCGGCACCGACCCGGCGCTGTCGCCGTGGGTGATGCACCGCAATCATCTGCACCCGGCGGTGCATCGCGTGCAGGAGGCGGTGGCGCGCGACCCGTCCGCGCACTGGAGCGCGGCGCGGCTGTCGGCGGTGGCGTGCACCAGCGCGCGCAATCTGTCGCGGCTGTTCGCCGAGCATGCACGCTGCTCGCCGCTCGATTACGTGCAGCTGATCCGCTACGCCTTCGCGCGCGAGCTGGTGTTGGGCAGCGGTCTGGATCTCGAGCGCGTGGCGGCGCGCGCCGGCTTCCACTCGGCGCAGCACCTGCGGCGGGTATGGTCGCGCTGGGAGGGGAAGCCGCCGAGCGCCTTCCGCAGCCGCGGGCCGCACGCCGCCTGAGGGCGGCGCGCGCTCAGTGTGCGCCGGCCTGAGCGACCAGGAAGCGCACCAGCTCGATCAGCTGCTCGGGAGTGTGCGGCACCTCGCTGTTCACGCGGTAGCGGCCAGCGACCACGATGCTGGGCGTGCTCGGCACCTGCATGGCGACAATCTGCGCATCCGCGCCGCGCATCTTCATGTCGACACCGAACGAGCGTGCCATCGCCAGGAAGTCCTGTTCCTTGACGCCGGTCCAGCGCGCGTACAGGCGCGCGGCGGTCTCGATCGAAGGCTGCGGGTTCTTCAGGCCGCGGGTGACCGGGTCAATCGTGGCGAGCTCGCCCGTCTGCCACACGGCGTCGTACATCTGCTGTTGGGTGCGCTCGGCGATGCCGAGCGCCTGCGCGGTGAAGAAGGCGCGCTGGAACATCGGCCAGTCTTCGGCGGGGTTGAACGCGGCCGGCAGATAGGCGAGTTGCGCATTCGGCGGCAGGCTCTTCTTCAGCAACTGCAGCGTCGGCTGGAAGGCGTTGCAGGCCGGACAGCCATAAGAGAACACCTCCAGCACCTCGATTTTGCCGGCGCCGACGCTCTGGGTCTGCGCTGGCGTGATGACGGAGTAATCCTGGCCCTCGGTCCAGGTCGCCGCGCGCGCCCCGACCACGAACAGCAGCAGGAACGCGCTCAGCACAGCATGACGGCTTATCATGGCGCGCATCCTAGCGAAGCGCCGCGACGCGCTCTAGTAGATTGCGATCTCGCGCCGGCCACGGGCGTCGCGCGCGCCGCGGAACATGCCCTCGGTGCTGAACTGCAGCACCAGCTCGCCGTCGCCGCCCACGGCGATCAGGCCGCCGTCGCCACCGAGCGGCGGGAGGATCTGGTGCAGCAGCTCGTGCACCGCCTGCGCCAGCGTCAGCCCGCGGTACTCGACCGCCGCGCACACGTGATGCGCGGCGACCGCGCGGATGAAAGACTCGCCATGGCCAGTGGCCGAGACCGCACACACCCCGTTCTTGGCGTAGGTACCGGCACCGATGATGGGCGAGTCGCCGACCCGTCCGGGACGCTTGTTGGTGAGGCCGCCGGTGGAGGTGGCGGCCGCCAGGTTGCCGGCCGCATCGCGCGCGACCGCGCCGACTGTGCCGCGCGCTGCCGGTGGCACCAGATCCGAGACGCGCCGGCCGCGCTGCTCGGACTCCAGCTGCTCGATGCGTTCGGCGGTACGGAAATAGCTGTTCGGCACCAGCACGAACTGCTCCTCGAGGGCGAACTCCTCGGCGCCGGCTCCCACCAGCAGCACGTGGCGCGACTTTTCCATCACGCGGCGCGCGAGCTCCACCGGGTTCTTCACGTGGCGCACCGAGGCCACCGCGCCGGCGCGCAGCTGGCGCCCCTCCATGATCGCCGCATCCAGTTCGGCCGCGCCGTCGCGGCTGAGCGCCGCGCCGTGCCCGGCGTTGAACAGCGGGTCATCCTCCAGCAGGCGCACGCTTGCGGTGACCGCGTCCAGGCTGCTGCCGCCCTGCTCGAGGATGGCGTAGCCGCCATCGAGCGCGGTTTCAAGTCCGGCGCGGTAGCGCTGCTCGCGCTCGGCGGAAAGTGCGGCGCGTGGCGCGGCGCCGGCGCCGCCATGAATGGCAATGGCGTACATGGTCGCTTCCCCTGTCAGTGGCCGGCGTCGCGGTACAGGGCGATCTCGCGGTAGCCGCGCGAGTCGCGTGCGCCACGGAACATGCCGACGCTGTTGAAATCCATCACCCGCGCGCCGCTGCGATCGAGCACGATCACCCCACCCCAGCCGCCGGCGGCGCGCAGTTTCTCGAGCACTTCGTGCGTCGCCTGTGTCAGGCTCTCGCGCAGGTACTGGTGCCGGGCGCACAGATCGTAAGCGACCACGCCGCGGATGAAGTACTCGCCCAGTCCGGTACCGGAGACCGCGCAACTCTGATTGTTGGCGTAAGTACCGGCGCCGATCAGCGGCGAGTCACCGACCCGACCCGGCAGCTTGTTGGTGAGCCCGCCGGTGGAGGTCGCCGCGGCGAGATTGCCGAAGCGGTCGAGCGCCACTGCGCCGACGGTGCCCATGCTCTCCTGCAGGGCGGGCGGCGCCAGGCGCGCTGTCGGCGCATTCTCCGCCTGGCGCGCCTCGTCCAGTTCGCGCTGCCGCGCGGGCACGCGAAAGTAGCTGGGCGCCACCAGCACCACGCCGTGCTCGAGGGCGAAGTCCTCGGCGCCTTCCCCAACCAGCAGCACTGCCGCGCTCTTCTCCATCACCAGCCGCGCCAGCTCGATCGGGTTCTTGACGTGGCGCACCGCGGCCACCGCACCGGCGCGCGACCCGCTGCCGTCCATGATGGCGGCATCGAGCTCGGCATCGCCGGCGTGGTTGAGCACCGCGCCGCGCCCGGCGTTGAACTGCGGGTCATCCTCCAGGGTGCGCACCGCGGCGCTTACCGCATCGAGGCTGGTGCCGCCCTGCTCGAGCACGCTGTAACCGGCATCGAGGGCCGCCGCCAGGCCGGCGCGGTAGCCGGCCTCCTTGGCGGGCGTCATGCGCGCCGGCTCGATCACGCCGGCGCCGCCGTGGATGAGCAGCACCAAGGGCGGCGCGCCCCAGGCCGGTGCCAGCACGGCCAGGCACAGCAGCAGCGGGCAGACAGACAGTATCGGGCGCGGCATTCGGTTTCTCTTCGGCTATGATCGAAGCGGCCTGCGCCGTGCGCCGGTGCTCCTGACTTCTGACGGCAGATCTTAAGATGAAAGCGGCGAACCCGCAGCGCATCCGCAGCCTTCTGGTCGCCAACCGCGGTGAGATTGCCATCCGGGTGATGCGCGCGGCCAACGAACTCGGCCTGCGCACGATTGCGGTCTATTCGCAGGAGGACCGCTTCTCGCTCCACCGCACCAAGGCCGATGAGTCCTATCTGGTCGGGCGCGACAAGGGGCCGCTCGAGGCCTACCTCGACATCACCGACATTCTGCGCATCGCACGCGAAGCGCAGGTCGATGCCGTGCATCCCGGCTACGGCTTCCTGTCGGAGAACCCGGAATTCGCGCGCGCCTGTCTGGACGCCGGCATCGGCTTCATCGGCCCCCCGCCCGAAACCCTGCGCGTGCTCGGCAACAAGGTGAGTGCGCGTGAGCTGGCGGTCGCCGCCGGCGTGGCGGTGATGCCGGCGACGCCGCCGCTGCCGGCGCAGCTGCCGGAATGCCTGCGCCTGGCGGCCGAGGTCGGCTACCCGCTGATGCTCAAGGCGAGCTGGGGCGGCGGCGGCCGCGGCATGCGTGTGGTGGAGAACGCCGCGCAACTGCAGGAGGCGCTGCCCTTGGCGCGGCGCGAGGCGCGTGCGGCGTTCGGCAACGACGAGGTGTACCTCGAGAAGCTGGTGCGCCGCGCGCGCCATCTGGAGGTGCAGATCCTGGGCGATGTGCACGGCACGCTGGTGCATCTGTTCGAACGCGACTGCACCATGCAGCGGCGCAACCAGAAGGTGGTGGAGCGCGCCCCGGCAGTGTTCCTGAGCGCGCCGCAGCGCGCCGAGCTGTGCGCGTCGGCGCTCGCCATCGGCCAGGCCGCGCGCTACGTGAACGCCGGCACGGTCGAGTTCCTGCAGGACGCCGACAGTGGCCGCTGCTACTTCATCGAGGTCAATCCGCGCATCCAGGTGGAGCACACGGTCACCGAGTGCGTGACCGGCATCGATCTGGTCAAGGCGCAGATCCGCATCGCCGAAGGTGCCGCGATCGGCAGTGCCGCGAGCGGCGTGCCGCCCCAGGCCGAGATCCGCATCGCGGCGCACGCGCTGCAATGCCGGATCACCACTGAGGACCCCGAGAACAACTTCATTCCCGACTACGGCAAGATCGCCGCCTACCGCAGCCCCGCCGGCTTTGGCGTACGCCTGGACGCCGGCACCGCCTACACCGGGGCGATCATCACCCGTTCCTACGACTCGCTGCTGGTCAAGGTGACCGCCTGGTCGCCCACCGCGCAGGAGACCATCGCGCGCATGCACCGCGCGCTGTGGGAGTTCCGCATCCGCGGCGTGGTCACCAACCTGCGCTTCCTCGACCAGCTGATCACCCACCCGCGCTTCGTCGACGGCGACTACACCACACGCTTCATCGACGAGACGCCCGAGCTGTTCCACTGGCCGCGCAAGCGCGACCGCGCCACGCGCATCCTCAGCTATCTCGGCACCACCATCGTCAACGGCAATGCCGCGGTGCAGGGGCGGGCACGGCCGCGGCAGTTTGCCCCGGCACGGCTGCCGCCGGTGCCGCTCGCGCCGCCGCCCGCCGGCAGCAAGCAGCAGCTCGATGCGCTCGGGCCGGCGGGCTTCGCCCGCTGGATGCTGGCGCAGGAGCGCGTGCTGGTCACCGACACCACCATGCGCGATGCGCACCAGTCGCTGCTCGCCACGCGCCTGCGCACCATCGATATGAGCGCGATCGCGCCCTATTACGCGCGCCTGCTGCCGCAACTGCTGTCGGTGGAGTGCTGGGGCGGGGCGACCTTCGATGTGGCCATGCGCTTTCTGCGCGAGGATCCCTGGGAGCGCCTGGCGCAGCTGCGCGAGCGGCTGCCCAACCTGCTGCTGCAGATGCTGCTGCGCGGCGCCAACGCGGTCGGCTACACCAACTACCCGGACAACGTAGTGCGCTTCTTCGTGCAGCGCGCCGCCGCGCGCGGCATCGACGTGTTCCGCATTTTCGATTCGCTCAACTGGATCGAGAACATGCGCGTGGCGATCGACGCCGTGCTGGAGAGCGGCAAGCTGTGCGAGGCGGCCATCTGCTACAGCGGTAACCTGAGCGACCCGCAGGAGCGCAAATACACCCTCGACTACTATCTGGGCCTGGCGCGCGAGCTCAAGGCCGCCGGTACCCACGTGCTCGCCATCAAGGACATGGCAGGTCTCGCCCGCCCGCGCGCCACCTACACGCTGGTGAAGGCGCTCAAGGAGGAGATCGGCCTGCCGGTACACTTCCATACCCACGACACCAGCGGCATCGCTGCCGCCAGCGTGCTGGCGGCCGTGGCTGGCGGAGCCGATGCCATCGACGGGGCGATCGACGCCATGAGCGGGCTCACCTCGCAACCGAACCTCGGCTCGCTGGTCGAGGCGCTGCGCTTCGGGCCGCGCGACACCGGCATCGATCCCGAGCAGCTGCGACTGATCTCGGCCTACTGGGAGCAGGTGCGCCGTCAGTACGCCGCCTTCGAGAGCGACGTGCGCGCCGGCGCCTCGGAGGTCTACGTGCACGGCATGCCCGGCGGGCAGTACACCAACCTGCGCGAGCAGGCGCGCGCGCTCGGCATCGACGAGTCACGCTGGCCGGAAGTGGCGCGCACCTACGCCGAGGTCAACGCCATGTTCGGCGACATCATCAAGGTAACTCCCACCTCGAAGGTGGTCGGCGACCTGGCGCTGCTCATGGCGAGCGCCGGTCTGACACGCGCGCAGGTAGAGGATCCCGATCGCGAAGTCGCCTTTCCCGAGTCGGTGGTGCAGCTGTTCCGCGGCGAACTCGGCCAGCCCTACGGGGGCTTTCCTGCGGCGCTGCAGCGCAAGGTGCTGAAGGGTGCGGCCCCGCTCAGCACGCGCGCCGGCGCCGCGCTCGCGGCCGTCGATCTCGACGCCGAGCGCGCCCGGCTGCAGCAGCAGCTGCCACGGCCGGTGACGGACGAGGACCTGGCCTCGTACCTGATGTATCCGAAGGTGTGGTCGGACTACGCGCGCGAGCGGCAGCAGTACGGCGACCCCGGCATCCTGCCGACCGCGGTGTTCTTCTACGGCATGGAGCCGGGACAGGAAATCAACATCGATCTGGAGCGCGGCAAGACGCTGATCGTGCGCTACCTCGCCGCCAGCGAGCCGCACGAGGACGGCACGCGCACCGTGTTCTTTGAGCTGAATGGCCAGCCGCGCTCGGTGCGGGTCGCCGACCGCAGCCAGGTCGCCAAGCGTCCGCCGCCGCGCAAGATCGAGCCCGGCAATCCGCGGCACGTGGGCGCACCGATGCCGGGGGTGGTGGCGAGCGTGAGTGCGGTGCCGGGCGCGCGCGTGCAGCGCGGCGCGTTGCTGCTGACACTGGAAGCGATGAAGATGGAGACTGCGGTGCGCGCCGACAGCGACGGGGAAGTGAGCGAGGTGCTGGTGCAGACGGGTCAGGCGGTGGACGTGAAGGATCTGCTGGTGGTGTTGCGATGAGGCGCCGGGCGGCGCTGCTGGGCGGCGCATTGCTGCTCGCGCCCCTCGCCGGGGCGACCGGTCCCGCGCAGCTGGTCATCACCGATGCCAGCATCTACACCGCAGCGCCCGGGCACACGCGCGCGCAGGCGCTCGCCGTGGCCGGCGGACGCCTGGTCTACGTCGGCGATGCGGCCGGCGCGCGCGCCTTCATCGGCGCGGCTACCCAAGTGGTGGACGTGCACGGCCGCGTGGTGCTGCCCGGGCTCATCGACTCGCACGTGCATCCGCTCGACATCGTCGACCTTGACGTCTGCGATCTCCACGACCAGCCGATGACGCTGCGGCGGCTGTCGGATTTCGTGCACGGTTGCATCCAGCACTACCAGCCGCAGCCCGGCGAGTGGCTGAACGTGCACCTGTGGAGTGAAACCGGCGGCAACCAGCCCGACGCCGAGTTGCCGACCCTGCGCGCGGCGCTCGATCGCGCCTCCACCCAGGTACCCATTCAGCTCATGGGCGAGGACGGACACCATGGCGCCTTCAACAGCGCGGCGCTGGCACTCGCGAAGAACTCCGCCGGGCAGCAGGTGGGCCTGTCGCGCGCCACTCTGGCGCGGGATTTTCCCGACTTCGTGCGCTGGGTGGGCGTGGATGCCAACGGTGAGCCCAACGGTGCGGTGAACGAGGACGCGCGCGCCGCCATGATCGAGACCACCTCGGTGTACGACGATCTGCAGGCGGTCAAGAAGGTGCCCGAGCGCATCCCGCAACGCCTCAACAGCGCCGGCATCACCGCGATGCTCGACGCCGAGGTCGCCCCCGAGGGCCTGCCGGTCTACGATGAGCTGCTCGCGCGCGGCCAGCTCACGGTGCGCACCAACCTGGCGCTCTACTACGACCCGGAGGCCTTCCGCCGTAAGGACGGCAGTATCGACTGGGACACCATGGTGGCGCGCGCCCGCGCGCAGCGCGCGCGCTACGCCGCCAACCCGCTGGTGACGGCCGACACCGTCAAGCTGTTCGCCGACGGTGTTCTGGAGGGCAATCCCTTTGCCGTGCCGCCGACCCTGCCAAACGCGGCGAGTCTCAAACCCTTTCTACAGCCGCGCTTCGGGCTCGACGCACAGCACCACTCCACCGTGCTCGGCTACGTCGACACGGCAGCCGCGCTGTGTGTGGCAGTACGCGCGCACCCGGAGCGGTACCCGCCGCAGCCGTTCCTTAAGGCGCACGGCTTTCATCCGGCGCAGTGCCGCATCGACAGCGGCCGCCTGGAACACGAGCGCGCGGTGATCATGGAGTTCGTGCGGCGTTTCCACCTCGCCGGCTTCAACCTGCACATCCACGTCATCAGCGATACGGCAGTGCGTACCGCGGTCGATGCGCTGGAAGCGGCGCGCGCCGCCGATGGCGTCGCCACCCGTGACGGTCTGGCACACCTGCAGCTGGCGGATTCCGCCGATATCGCCCGCATCGGGCACGACCATCTGTACGTGGCGTTTACCTATGCGTGGGCGATCGTGGATCGCGACTACGACATGTCGGTGGTGCCGTTCCTCGAGCACGTCCACGGCAACAGCACGCGCGCACTGCACATGCCCGGCAGCTACTACAACGAGCACGTCTACGCGGCGCGCAGCGTGCAGCGCGCCGGCGGGCTGCTGGTGGCCGGCTCGGATGCGCCAGTCGAGACGCGCGATCCGCGCCCGTTCGTCAACATCGCGCGCGCCATGACGCGACGCGTGCCCGGCGGCCCGAGCCTGAACGCTGCCCAGGACCTCTCGCTGACGGAGGCCCTCGATGCCTATACCATCAGCGGTGCGCGTTTTCTCGGCCGCGCCCAGGACATCGGCTCGCTCGAGCCCGGCAAGTCGGCCGACTTCATCATCATCGATCGGGACCCGTTCGCACTGGCTGCGCACGGCCACGCCGACGACATCGCCAACATCCGGGTGCTCAACACCTATTTCATGGGGCGCGAAGTGTATGCACGCTGAAGCGTCCGGTGTGGGTCGTTTGAAGCAGCGACCCACTGCGGCAGTTGCGCGCGCCGGCGCGGCGGACGCCTTGCGCGTCAGGCCGTGTCGCGCAGTGCGATCGCAGGATCGGCGAGCTTCGCCGGATCGGGGCGTGCGTGCGCCGCGATCAGCTTGCGCGCTGCCATCTGGTCCTTGGGCGCGTTGATGCTGTCGATGGCGATGAACTCGCCGTCGCGCAGATAGCAGACACTGAAGCTGCGGTTCGCGGGCGCGCCGCGCAGCACGGCGCGGTTATGCGTCTGCGCCAGCCCGACGATGATGAGCTTCAGGTCGTACTGGTCCGACCAGAACCACGGCACCTTGTCGTGCGGCGTCGGGGTGCCCAGCAGGTTGAGGGCGACGGTGTTGCCCTGCTCAAAGGCGTTGTCGACCGACTCCAGGCGCAGGTGGCGGCCGTACTGACGGTTGAGATGACTGGCGCAGTCACCGGCAGCGTAGATGGCCTCATCCGAGGTGCGGCAGTGGGCATCGGTGACGACGCCATTCTCGCACTCGAGCCCGGCCGCGCGCGCCAGCTCGTCCGCCGGCGCTACGCCGACGCCGGCGATCACCAGGTCCGCCGGGAACTCGCTCCCCTGTTCGGTGCTGACGCTGCGCACGTGACCGGCGGCATCGCCGTGCAGCGCGCGCAGTGTCTGTCCGCAGCGGATGCGCACACCCTGGCGCTCGTGCTCGGCCGCATAGAACGCCGAGACCTCGGCGCAGGTCACCCGGTTCATCACCCGGTCGAACATCTCGAGCACCGTCACTTCCATGCCGAGCTCGCGCGCGGTGGCGGCCACCTCCAGCCCGATGTAGCCGCCGCCGACGATCACCAGCCGGCCACCGGCGGCGCAGGCGCTGCGGATGCGGTCGGCATCCGCGATGGTGCGCAGGTAATGCACGCCGGCCAGGTCCGCTCCCGGCACGTTGAGCCGCCGCGGGCGGCTGCCGGTGGCGATGAGCAGCGCGTCATACGGCAGCAGCAGCCCGTCATCGAGGCGCACCTGGTGTTCGCGCGCTGCGATCGCGGTGACGCGCCGTCCGAGATGCGCCGTCACCTGGTGCTCGGCGAAGAACTGTTGCGGGCGGATCGTCAGGCGCTCACGCTCGAGCGTGCCAGCCAGATACTTCTTGGAGAGCGGCGGGCGCTGGTAGGGAAGCCACGGCTCTTCTCCCACGACGCTGAGTGAGCCAGTGAATCCACGTCGCCGCAGGGTGTCGATGGCCTGCACCGCAGCCTGCCCCGCCCCGGCGATGACGATGCGCTGGTACATGACTGCGCGGAAGCATAGCCCAAGCGACCTGCAGCCGGAGCCGCACCGCCGCAGGGCGGCCGGCGCGACAGTACGCTCCTTAATAGTGCATAGTGCGGCGGCCGGCGGGCGGCTGCCAACTGCAAACACCCGAGTTTGAGGCTATTCCATCGCGTGGCATGAAAACTGCAAAATCCCACGCGCCGGTCCCCTCGCAGACGGAGACTTCACCCATGAAACTGGTCACCGCCATCATTAAGCCCTTCAAGCTCGACGATGTGCGCGCCGCACTCTCGGATATCGGCGTCTCCGGCATGACCGTCACCGAGGTCAAGGGTTTCGGGCGCCAGCGCGGACACACCGAGTTATATCGCGGCGCCGAGTACGTGGTCGACTTCGTGCCCAAGACGCGCATCGAGGTAGCCGTGCGCGGTGACCTGGTGGATCAGGTGATCGAGGCGGTGATGAAGTCGGCCAAGACCGGCAAGGTCGGGGACGGCAAGATCTTCATCACCGACATCGAGCGCGTGATCCGCATCCGCACCGGCGAGACCGACGACGCTGCGCTCTAGCTTCTGATCGGTCGCGGTCCGCACGACGGCGGCTGGGCGCAGCGGCGCGCGCCGGCTATCCTTCGAACATGACGATCGCGATTCGCTTCTATGCGTACGGCGGACCCGAGGTTCTGCGCAGCGAGGACGTCGAGCTGGGCAAACCCGCGGCGGGCGAGGTGCAGGTGCGCCACACCGCCATCGGCGTCAACTACATCGACGTCTACGACCGCACCGGGCTCTACCCGGCGACGCTGCCGAGCGGACTGGGACGCGAAGCCGCGGGAGTCATCACCGCACTCGGCCGCGGCGTGCGCGGCTTCAAGGTCGGCGAGCGCGTCGCCTATGTCTACGCGACACCCGGGGCTTACAGCGAGGCACGCAACGTCGCCGCCGAGCGCCTGGTGAAAGTGCCGCGCGGCATCTCGGACGCGCAGGCGGCCGCGATGATGCTCAAGGGTCTGACCGCGCAGTTCCTTATCCGCCGTACCTACCGTATCGCCCGCGGCGACACCATTCTGGTGCACGCCGCCGCCGGCGGCGTGGGCCTGATTCTGTGCCAGTGGGCCAAGGCGCTCGGCGCCACGGTGATCGGCGTGGTCGGGAGCGAAGCCAAGGCGGAGATCGCGCGGCGTCACGGCTGCCGGCACGTGCTGATCTCGGGGCGCGACGAGCTGGTGGCGTCGGTCAAGAAGCTGACGCGCGACGCCAAAGTGGCCGCGGTTTACGACGCCGTCGGCAAGGACACCTTCATGGACTCGCTCGACTGCGTGCGCCGGCTCGGCATCATGGTGAGCTATGGCAATGCCTCAGGACCGCCGCCGGCGATCAGCCCGCTCGAGCTGTTGAAGCGCGGCTCGCTGTACCTGACCCGGCCGTCGCTGTTCAACTACATTGTCACGCGCGCGGAGCTGACCGCCGCAGCGCGCGAGTTGTTTGCCGCGGTGCGCGCCAAGAAGGTGCGCATCGTCATCGGCCAGAGCTACCCGCTCAGCCGCGCCGCCGATGCCCAGCGCGATCTCGAGAGCCGGCGCACGACCGGCTCGACCGTGCTGGTGCCCTGAAGGCGCAGCGGGCGCCTCTGCCGCGCACTCTCAGGGCTGAGACGCGGGCGGCGGCAGATCCAGCTGCTGCGCGAAGAACGCCAGCATGACGCCGGTGTTGCCCACGCGCTGACTGAACGATGAGGTGACACCGTGGCCTTCGTTGCGGCGCGTGAGCAGCAGCAGCGGTCGCGACGAGCTGGAGGCGTGCTGCAGCGCCGCGGCGAACTTGCGTGACTGCCAGGGCGCGACGCGCGGATCGTTCTCGCCGGTGATCAGCAGCACCGCCGGGTAAGCGGTTCCCGGCTTCACCCGCAGCAGCGGTGAGTACGCCGACAGCCAGGCAAAGTCAGCGGCGTTCTTCACCGTGCCGTATTCGCTGATGTTGTATTCGCCGTTGGGCCACAGCTCCGAGCGCAGCATGTCGTAGATGCCGACGAAGCTCACCACCGCACGGTAATCCTGCGGGTGCTGGGTGAGGGCGGCGCCCATCAACAGTCCGCCGTTGGAGCCGCCCTCGATGCCGAGGTGCGCAGGGTCCGACCAGCGTGCGCGGATGAGCGCGCGCGCGGCGGCGTGGAAGTCATCGAACACGTGTTGCTTCTGCGCGAGCATGCCGCCCTCGTGCCAGCCGGCGCCGTACTCGCTGCCGCCGCGCACGTTGGCGAGCGCGAACACGCCCCCGCGCTCGAGCCAGGCGAGCCAGGTGCCCAGATAGCGCGGTTCCTGCGACAGCCCGTAGCCGCCGTAGGCGGTCAGAATCGCCGGGCGGCTGCCGTTGGGGGTGACGCCGGCGAGCGCCAGCACCGTGACCGGCACGCGCGTGCCATCCGCCGAGCGCGCATCGAGGCGGTAGCTGCGCACCTGGGAGTAGTCGGCCGCCGCCTTGGTCTCGAACACCGTGGTGACCGTGCCGCTGGCGCCGTCGTAGCGCACCCAGCGCGGCGGGATCGACCAGCCGGAATAGCCGATCAGCGCCTGTGGCGAGGCGCCGCTGCTCGCCAGCCAGTAGATGCCGATGCCCGCGGGCAGCGGCACACTGCGCAGCACGCGCCCGTCACTGCCGTAATGGCGCACGCGCCAGTCGGGACCGGACACTTCCGCCACCAGGTAGCCTCCCTGCACGGGCGCCACGGCATTCATCGCCCAGTCCTGCTGCGGCACGAGCACGCGGCTCTTGCCGCTGGCATCGATGCCGAGCAGCTTGCCGCGCGGTGCGTCCTGATGCGACACGACCAGCAGTTGTTCGCCGTCCCAGACGGCAGCGCTCATGGTGGTGCCGGTCATCACCTTGGCTTCGGTATCCAGTACCAGGTGCCACTGCCCGCCGGTGCGCAGGTACACGTGCTCCGGGTTGCCGTCGCCGTAGTGCACCAGCGCTGCAGCGAGTGCGCCGCTCTGCGAGGCGATCAGCTTGTACTCCGCGACCGGCGAGAAGCCCTTGCCGAGCGCCAGCGTGTCAGCGCTCGCGGGCGTGCCGAACACGTGGTGGTACAGGGCCACGTCGAACTGCAGCCGCGCCGCGGGCACGCTGCCCGGCAGCGGCAAGCGCGTGTAGGTCACGCCCTTGCCGTCAGCGTCCCATACCAGCGCCGGCGGGGTGGTCCCGCCGCCGGTGTTGGCGAGGGCATCGGTGGCGAGCTTGCCGCTGGCGACCTCCACGAAATGGATCGTGGCGTTCTCATCGCCGCCTTGCGCGATGCCATAGGCGAGCTGGCGGCCGTCGGCGGATGGCCAAAAGTCGGTGATGGCGGTATTGCCGTTGGCGTCGTTCGGGTCGACCAGCACTTTGGCCGCCCCCGCGGGCCAGCTCTCCGCCACCAGTACCGGCTGCGGCTGCGGCGGGGTCTGGCGCAGGTAGAACAGGGTGCCGCCGGCGATCACCGGGTCGCTGCGCTGCGTTGAGGTGAGCGCCAGTTCGCCCACGCGCTTGGCGATCGCGCTGCGCCCGGGGTAGGCGGACAGAACCGCTTCGGTGTAGTCGTTCTGCGCATCGATCCACGCTTTCACGGCCGGGTCGCTCGGCTCCTCCAGCCAGCGGTACGGATCGTGCACCAACGTGCCGTGATAGCTGTCAGTGACATCATGGGCGGGAGTGGGCGGTGGCCCGCTGGTGGCCGGCAGGGCGAGTGCGGGCAACAGGCAGAGCGCGAGGGTGACGGCGGGCGTTGTTGTTTTCATGCGGGTTCCTGCGGGCGCGAGGCCGCCATGCTGAACGCCGGCGGCCGCCAAGTCCACGCCCCTGCGGTCAGTCGACCGGTTCGGGGCGACGGGAGCGCAGCGGGCGGCTGCTGCGGGCGATGCCGAGTGCACCGCTGCGCACGACCTCGACCAGCTCCGCCCGGCGGCCGAGCTCGGCGATGAAGCTCTGCACTTCACTCTCGCCGGCGGTGAGTTCGACGATGAATCCCTCGAGCGCCGGATCCAGCACGCGGCCGCCGCTGCGGACCACTTGGCCGCGCACCGCGTCGGTCTGCCCCGGCTCGACGCGCAGCTTCAGCAGCACCAGTTCGCGCTCCAGGTGCTCACCGCCAGTCATGTCGAGCACGTGCACCACGTCGATGAGCTTGTTCAACTGGTTGACGATCTGCTGCATCACCCCGTCGGAGCCGCTGGTGACGAGCGTCAGGCGCGAGACCGTGGGATCGTCGGTGGGGGCAACCGAGAGCGACTCGATGTTGTAGCCACGCGTGGAGAACAGGCCGGCGACGCGGCTGAGCGCGCCGGCCTCGTTCTGCAACAGGATGGCGATGATGTGACGCATGCGGGGAAACACTGAAAATCTCGGCGCGCGACCTGCGGCGCCCTCGCAGAATATCGGATCCGCGTGCGCTTGCACCACGGACCCAAGCTGCTAGGCTCAACCGCTCCTGCCTTTTTTATGCAGTTCACTACATTACAGCCCGTCCGATGAGTGACACCGTGATCCAGCCGCGCCCGGCGGGCCACCCGCTCGCCGGCCAGCACATGTCCGGTGCCCGCATGATCATGCAGGTGCTGGCGGATGAGGGCGTGCGCGCCATCTTCGGCTACAGCGGCGGCGCCATCCTGCCCACCTACGATGCGGTGTTCCTCTACAACGAGGAGGCGGCCCGTTCGGGTGCCGCGCCGATCCCGCTCATCGTGCCGGCGAACGAGCAGGGTGCCGGCTTCATGGCGGCAGGCTACGCGCGCGCCAGCGGCGAGGTGGGAGTGTGTCTCGTGACTTCAGGCCCCGGCGCCACGAACACTGTTACGCCGGTGCGCGACTGCATGGCAGATTCGATACCGATTGTCGTCATTTGCGGCCAAGTGTCCACGCTGGCCATCGGGACGGATGCCTTCCAGGAGGCGCCGGTCCCCACGATGATGGGGTCGGTCGCCAAGCACATCTTCCTCGTCACGGATCCGAGCAAGCTCGAGTGCACCGTGCGTACCGCGTTCGAGATCGCCCGCACCGGGCGCCCCGGGCCGGTGGTGGTCGACGTGCCCAAGGACGTGCAGAACTGGGAGGGTATCTTTCAGGGCGAAGGGCTGCTGCCCATCCCGGGCTTCCGCCGCCGCACCGAGGAGCTCAACCGCTCGCTGCTCGAGCCGCAGCAGGCCGCGCGCTTCTTCGACATGCTGGCGCAGGCCTCGCGTCCGCTGATCTACGCCGGCGGCGGGGTGATCAACGGCAATGCCGCGGCCGCCCTCAGCGCTTTCGCCGAGAGCCTCGACGTGCCGGTCGTGACGACGCTCATGGGCATCGGCTCGCTCCCGACCACCTCGCGCCTGTCGATGCGCATGCTGGGCATGCACGGCGCTGCCTTCGCCAACTATGCGGTCGATGACTGCGACTTCCTGATCGCGGTCGGCGCGCGCTTCGATGACCGGGTCGCAGGCGTGCCGGAGCAGTTCGCGCCGCAGGCGCTGCGCATCGCCCACCTCGACGTCGACCGCGCCGAGGTCAACAAGGTCAAGCGCGTGCAATGGAGCCACGTGGGGCTGGTGGCACCGGCGCTCGAGGCCCTCTGCGCGCACGCGCGCGCGACGGCCTTCCAGCGCGATTTCACCGCCTGGCACGCCGAGCTCGCCGAGCTGAAGCGCGTCTACGCCATGAACTACGACCGCGCCAGCCCGCTGATTCAGCCCTACTACGTGATCGAGGAGATCAACCGCCTCACCCAGGGTGAAGCCATCATCACCACCGGGGTCGGCCAGCACCAGATGTGGGCAGCACAGTACTGTGACTTCCGCGGCCCGCGTCTGTGGCTCACCTCCGGCAGCATGGGCACGATGGGCTTCGGCCTGCCGGCGGCCATCGGCGCGCAGATCGCCTGTCCGCGGCGGCTGGTGATCGACATCGATGGTGATTCCTCGATCCGCATGAACATCGGCGAGCTGGAGACGGTCACGACCTACGATCTGCCGGTGAAGGTCGTGGTGCTCAACAACTTCGGCGACGGCATGGTCAAGCAGTGGCAGAAGCTGTTCTTCAAGGGGCGTCTGTCGGCGAGTGACCGCTCGCTTCACAAGAAGGATTTCGTCAAAGCGGCCCAGGCCGACGGCTTCCGCTACGCGGTGCGACTCGAGCGCAAGGCGGACGTGCCGCGGGTGATCGCCGAGTTCGTCGATTTCCGCGGGCCGGCGTTTCTCGAGGTGATGATCGATCCGGACGCCGGTGTCTACCCGATGGTCGGGCCGGGCCAGAGTTACGCGGCCATGATCACCGGCGAGTTCATTCCCTCGCGCCACCCGGTGGACATCAAGAGCCCCGGACCCTCGGAGATGTTCTGATGCGCGGCGCCGGCCTGCGCCGCGCCGCCGCAGCACATGGCGGCCCGGGC
>Ga0070761_10000182_pt1 | contig 40980 bp, 36 predicted proteins | sample HubBroMetageREF1_FD_66724 | JGI IMG/M metagenome (GOLD analysis project Ga0070761, IMG submission 66724) | Reference soil microbial communities from the Hubbard Brook experimental Forest, New Hampshire, USA - Hubbard Brook CCASE Soil... | ecosystem: Environmental > Terrestrial > Soil >... | reverse complement strand
ACCCCGGACTGATTGGTGGCCACACTCAGCTGCACGCCTGCCGCGTGCAGCAACGCCAGCCCCTCGAGCGCACGCGGCAGCCAGTGAAATTCGGCCGGCGTGCGCACGTAGCCGCCGTGCGCGGCCTCGCGGTTGAGCACGCCGTCGCGATCCAGAATGACGTGCCGGACGCTGGGGCGGGATGCCGGCGCGCTCACAGATAGGGATCAGGCTGCGACAGGTAGCGCTGCACGTAGTCGCGCACCCCCTCCTCCAGGGAGGTGAACGGCCGGCGGTACCCGGCCGCGCGCAGGCGCTCCATGCGCGCCTCGGTGAAGTACTGATACTGGGCGCGCAGCGCCGCCGGGGTCTCGATGTACTCGATGTGCACCGGCCGGTCGAGCGCCGCCGCGAGTGCCTGCACCAGCTCGGCGAAACTGCGCGCGCGCCCGCTGCCGAGATTGTACAGGCCGCTCACCTGTGGCTGTTCGAGCAGCCACAGGATCACCTCGGCGCAGTCGCGCACATAGATGAAGTCGCGCCGCTGACCGCCGTCAGGCACGTCGGGGCGGTGCGAGCGGAACAGCGTCACCGGGACAGCGCTTGATGCCAGCGGATACTTCTGCGCAACCACGCTGCGCATGCCGCCCTTGTGGTACTCGTTCGGGCCATAGACATTGAAAAACTTGAGCCCGACCCACTGCGGCGGATGCGCCCCGCCCTGCGCCAGGGTATGCGCCACCCAGCGGTCGAACAGATGCTTGCTCCAGCCGTAGGCATTGAGCGGTCGCAGCTGCGCGAGCGCCGCCGGGGTCGCGGCATCATCGAAGCCGTGCTCGCCGGCGCCGTAGGTGGCGGCGGTAGAGGCGTAAATGAAGCGCTTGCCATGCGCCGTGCACCAGCGCCACAGCGACTGTGGCAGGCGAAAATTGACCTCGGCAATGAGTTCCGCGTCGCGCTCGGTGGTGGAGCTGATCGCGCCCAGATGCACGATCGCCTCGAGCTCCTGGCCCGAGGCTTCAAGCCACGCGGCGAGCGAGTCGGGATGGATGAGCTCGCGCAGCGGCGCGCGTGCGAGGTTGCGCCACTTGTCGCCCTGGCGCAGCCGGTCACACACCGCCACCGGCTGGTTCGCCGCGGCGAGCGCGGCCACGACGTTCGAGCCGATGAAGCCGGCACCACCGGTGACGAGGATCATGGCAGACGCGCACGCATGTTCAGAACTTGAACGACATGTACAGCCGCACACCGCTCGGGCTGTAGAAGGCCTCGCTACGGTAGCCGTCCTGGGGATCGCTCGGCAGGGAGCGCTCGCGCGCCAGTTCGACGCCGGAGAAGTAGTCGAAATTCAGGTCCCAGTGCGGCAGCAGGTCGCGCCACTGGGCGCCGGCACCGAGCCACCAGCCGTAGGCCGGCGTCGCCTCCGAATAGCGGGCCGCGCCGGCAAATCCGGTGAGCGCGAAGTGGCGGCCGAAACGGTAGCGGTAGTCGATCAGCCGCGCCGCGAGCAGCGCGTGATCACGCACTCCCAGGGCCTCGAGGCGCACGCCGAAATCCTGGTTCTCGGAAATCGCGCGACGCGCGCCGAAACCGAGGTCCGGGCCGACGCTGAGACCGGTGTTGTAGCGCGGCTCGGTGTTGAGAATATCCACCAGCACTTTGTTGAGGTTCGCCCCCACATCGATGAACAGCTCGCTGCCGCCCTCGCGCGCGCCGGCGTAGGCATCATCGCCGGAGTCCGCGTGCGCCCCGGGCAGCGCGTTACCGAAACGCAGGAAGCCGGCAAGTCGCGTGTAATGCGCGCCGAACACGTCCCGCCCGGCGTCGATCTCCGCCCCCACCGCATACTCGCCCCAGGGGTGTGCGTAACTGAGCGAACCCATGATCTCGTGGTAATAGCCATACACCTGCCCGGCGTACAGATTGTTTACCAGCGTGCGGATCTGGGTCTCGAAGCGCCCGCCGAAGGAGGGTTCCCAGGCGATGCGCAGCATGTTGCTCTGCCCGCGCGGGTCGTCGTTGAAGACGCGCTGATCGCCGAACCAGTTGCCGATCATGGCACCGTAGTTGGTGATGCCCTCGAGATAACCGACCTCGACGCCGGTGTTCGGCTTCACGTACCAGGTCTTCTCGAAGTCGGTGATCTCGTAGGTGATGTCGAACGGTCCGACGCGCGGCAGATGAACGCCCGCCGAAAGGGCCGGCTTGCCGAACAGATAGTTGTCACCGCGCGAGGTGTCGTTGGCGGCGTACTCGAAGTAGATCGCAAACGGCACCGGGCCGGGGAAGATGAAGCGGCTGGTGAGCGAGGCCTCCTGCTTGCCGACATTCGGCACACCGGCGCCGAGCCCGGTGCTCTGTGCCTTGCTCGGATCGAAGAAGGCTTCCAGCACGTCGTGAAACGACTGGCCGCCGGCGGCGCCGCCACCGAAGATCAGGACGCGGTTGGCCGCCAGTGCCCAGCCGTTCATCGGTTCGATGCCGAGGTGCAGGCCGGCGAATTTCGGGTAACCGCGTGTGAACGAGGTGGAGCCGTCCGGGTTCCTGATCTCGATCTGGTCGGTCTCCGACATGCGCGCGAGGAACACTTCGTACTGAAAGCCGAAGCGCGTCAGCGGGTCGTAGTTCGACAGCGTGATCGAGGGCATGGTGGCCGCCTCGGTGCTGATCAGCATGGCGCTGTCAGTCATCGGCGACCACCAGTGGTCGCGGTAGCCGATGTCGAGTTGCGCAAAGTCGAAGCCCGCACTGAGCATCGAGCCGGTCGCGGTCGTGCGCCCCTGGTAGGCATCGATGCCGGCGCTCACCATCCAGTAGTCGCTCGGCTGCCAGTAGCCCATGGCGGCGAGGTCGTAACGGCTGTCGGTGGTCTCACCGTGCTGATTGGGCATGATGGGGTCGGAGCCGCCGGAGGCGACCGAGCCCTCCAGGGATGCGAAACCGATGCCCATGCCCTTCATGTAGTTGCGCAGAAACTTGCGCACCCGCTCACACAGCGGCGCATCCACCTTGCAGGCCTGCGGCAGCGCATCCAGCACCACCGCTGCCGGAATCGGCCGGGTCATCACCGGTTTGTCGCCGAGGATGAGCACCCGCTCGACTTCGCGTTCGATCTCGGGATCCAGGTTGAGCGGCAGATAGGGTGTGACGCCGCGCGCCTGCGCCTCTGCGGCCGACAGCACCAGCAGCACCCCGCTCAGCAGTGCGATTCTCTTGATCATTTCCCCGACTCGACTCAGGCAGGCCCTACAGCGTCGCGACTCACCGCCGGCACGACGTGGCGCAGGGCTCCGCTCGAGCCGGGCGCGCAGGCGGGCAATGTACACGTACGGCAAGGCGTACCGGAAGTCCCGCGGCAGCTTTCGGCGCGGCGGCGCTGTGGCGCTGCGCTGCGCACCATCGGCAGCGATCTGCGCAGCGCTTACAATGCAGCGCGTCCGCCGGCTGCCGCCGGACGGCCACATATAGGGTGGGGGGTATCATGAATTCTGCGGCGCGATTCCGGCCTGATGCCGCCTGATGCCGTGGCCGCGGCGGCACTGGCGCTCGCGCTGTGCGCCGCCACAGCCGCTCACGCTGAGGGCGCCGACGTCGAGGGTGCGCAACGCCTGGCGCTGTACGCCCAGGCCACCTACGTGGAGCAGGAAACCGACGCTTTCCACGCACCTTACCGCGGCCCCAACAGCCTGACGCCGGCGGAGGGGCGCGAGACCGTCGATGCGACGCTCTACCTGGGGACGCGTCTGTGGCACGGCGCCGAGGCGTGGCTCAACCCGGAGTTGGACCAGGGCTTCGGGCTCGACGACACGCTCGGAGTCGCCGCCTTCCCGAGCGCCGAGGCTTACAAGATCGGCAAGCACCAGCCCTACCTGCGTCTGCAGCGCCTGTTCATCCGCCAGACGCTGAATCTCGCCGGCGCACAGCAAGAGGTCGGCGGCGGCGCCAATCAGTTCGCCGGCATGCGCGCGGCGGACCGCTGGGTGTTGACGCTCGGCAAGTTCGCCGTAACCGACGTCTTCGATACCAACCAGTATGCGCACGATCCGCGCAGCGACTTCCTCAACTGGGCGGCCATCGATGCGGGTACCTTCGACTATGCGGCGGATTCCTGGGGCTACACCGTCGGTGCCGCCGCCGAGTGGTATCAGCAGGCGTGGGCGCTGCGCGCGGGCCTGTTCGATCTGTCGGACATCCCCAACAGCCCGCACCTGGAGTCAGGCTTTGATGAGTTCCAGATCGATCTTGAACTCGAGCACCGGCACCAGCTGTGGGGACGGCCGGGCAAGCTGATGCTGACCGCTTTCGACAGCCGCGGCCGCATGGGCCTGTTGTCGGCGGCGTTGGCGCTGGCGCAGCAGACCGGCATGCCGCCCGACCTCGCCCTGGTACGCAGCTATCGCACGCGCATCGGCGCACACGTCAGTTTCGAGCAGGAGCTGTCGGACAGCGTCGGCCTGTTCGCGCGCCTGGGCAAAGCGCCGGGCAATACCGAGATCTATGAATTCACCGACATCGACCGCAGCATCGCCGGCGGCGTCTCGGTCAAAGGCGCGGCCTGGGGGCGTGCCAGCGATACGCTCGGCGTCGCGGCCATCATCAACGGCATTTCCGCCGAGCGTGAGGCGTACCTCAACGCGGGCGGGCTCGGCATCCTCATCGGTGACGGCCAGCTGCCGCACCCCGGCTGCGAGCAGGTCGCCGAGACCTACTACAGCCTGGGGCTGCTCGCGGCGCTGCACCTCACCCTCGACTATCAGTGGGTGAAGAACCCGGCCTACAACCGCGACCGCGGCCCGGTATCGATCCTCGCCGTGCGCGTGCACCTGCAGCTGTAAGTTCGTAGGACTCTAGAGGAAGCCCACGGCGATCACGCCGCACAGCCCGAGTGCGCTCAGCGCCCACAGCACATACAGGAGCCCGCGCGCCCAACGCAGCACCGCGCCCCCGCCCGGGGCGCGGCGGCGCGCCGCCGCCCCGCTCACCACACCACCCGGCGCCACGAGCGCGCTCCGGGGGCCGACTAACACCTGCAGTTTCCGCATGACACTCTCCTCGGCAGGCGCCTGCGGATAGCGCTGCCCGGGAGAGGCCGCGACGGCCTAGCGCTTCAGCGCGCGGCCCGAGTGCGCGGACTGTGCCCGAGGCGGGCGGTACCCGCAGTGCGTGGCCGGCGATGCGCCGCAGCGCCGGCACAGCTCACTACTGATTGCATTTGACATCGCTGCCATTTGGGGGCGCGCAGGATACGCGCGCCTGCGGTCTGCTGTAAAGGCCAACAGATAGGATACCCCCCACCCTATGGGTGAGAGGGCAGCTGGCCGGGCGCTTGCGCACAGTGCTCGTCGGCGCAGGCCGCATGATCCACCTGAATGGTCGAGTGAGCAATGCCGAATTCGCGCCGCAGCCGCTGGCTGACCGCGACCACCAGGGTCTCGCGGTCGGCGTCCGCCGCGCAGCGCACGTGCAGGGTCACCAGCGGCTGATTCTGCGTGAGCAGCCAGGCGTGGATGTGATGGACCTCGAGCACCGCCGGCACGCTCGCCATCAGGTCGCGCCGCAGCGCCTCCGAGTTGAAGCCGCTCGGCGTGCCCTCGAGCAGGATGTGCGCCGAGGAGCGCACGATCTGCGCGGCACTCCTGAGGATCAGCAGCGCCACGGCTACCGACAGCAGCGGATCGATCGGTGACCAGCCGGTCGCAAGGATCACCGCCGCGGCGACAATCGCGATCGCGAAGCCGAGCAGATCGCCGAGCACATGCAGCCAGGCGCTGCGTGTGCTCAGATTGTCGCGGTCACCGCCGCTTAACACCCAGAAAGCGACCGCGTTCGCCAGCAGCCCGGCGACCGCCACGGCCAGCATCGGACCGCCGAGCACCGCGACCGGGCTCGCCACGCGGCGCGCGGCCTCCACGATCACCCAGGCCGCGATGAGGAACAGCGCGCAGCCGTTGACGAATGCCACCAGCACCTCGAGGCGCCGGTAGCCGTAGGAGCGCATGCCGTCGGCGGGCCGCCGGCCGATGCGCAGCGCCCCCCAGCTCATGGCGAGCGCCGCAGCGTCCGAGATCATGTGGCCGCCATCGGCGAGCAGCGCCAGCGAGCCCGACAGCAGGCCGCCGGCAATCTCGATCAGCATGAAGACAAAGATGATGATGAACGCCCAGAACAGGCGCCGCTCGTCGGTGTTCGGGCCGACGTGCCCATGGTCGTGCGTGTGGGAATGGCTATGCTCGTGCCCAGCATGGCCGTGTCCGTCGTGCGCCCCGTGGCCATGCTCGCCTGCCATGGCGCTCGCCTAGCCGCCCTGGCCGCTGCGCGCTGCCGGCAGGCGCTCGCGCGGATCGAACCCGATCGACAGCCGCAGCGCAAAGGCATCGGCGATGCGGCACAGGGTCTTGAGGCTCGGCAGGTGGTCGCCGCGCTCGAGACGCGAGATCATCGATTCGGTCATGCGCAGGCGCACCGCCAGCTGTTTCTGCGTCTCGCCGGTATGGGCGCGCAGGCGCAGCAGCTGGTAGGCGCAGTGTGCCGCCAGGCGGGCGCTGTCATTGGCGCGCCGGGCGCGTGAGGCCTTGGATTGAGCCATGGGCGCATCTTAGCAAAAATGCGAAGTGGATGCGCGGCAGCGGCGCGGCTTTGACAATGCGCGCCGGTCGATGCGCCAGAGTGCGCGACGCCACCTGAACCGCCGCTGATGCTGCGCCGCTGCGCGCGCGGTCAACGCGGCGCTGGCGCCGTCGTTACAATGAAGCGACGCTGTCACCACGGAGCTTGAAGCGTGTCCCCACTGCGCCACGCCCCCCTGCGCTCGATCCGGCTAGCCGGCGCGCTGCTGCTGCCGCTGCTCGCGGTCGCCTGCGCGGCACCGCCATCGCGGCCGGCCGGGTCGGCGCCGGCCGCGGCGCTGGCGCCGCTGGCGCGCGCCGATGCCGTATGGCTCGAGCGTGTCAGCTTCGGTCTGGATACGCCCACCGTCGCCGCCTATCGCAGTCTCGGGCGCGAACGCTACCTGGAGGCGCAGCTGCATCCCGCCGCCGAAACCGCACCGTCCGCGGTCGCAAGCCAGATCCAGGCGCTGGTCGCCGCGCAAGCCGATCCGCTGCAGGCACTGCAGGCGGTGCAGCAGCGGCGGCACGCGCTCGAGGCGCTGCCCGCCGGGCCCGACAAGGAACAGGCACGCAAGGAGCTCAACGACGAAGGCGGTCGCGCCGCCTACCAGAGCGTGCGACTGCAGCTGCTGCGCGCGGTGTACTCGGAAGACCAGCTGCGCGAGCAGATGCTGTGGTTCTGGCTCAATCACTTCAGCGTCTATCAGTACAAGGGCGATCTGCGCTGGCTGATCGGTGATTACCAGGAGCGCGCCATCCGTGCGCACGCGCTCGGTCACTTCCGCGAGCTGGTGCTGGCCACGCTCGAGCACCCGGCGATGCTGCAGTACCTCGACAACAGCCAGAACGCCCTCAACCATCTCAACGAGAACTACGCGCGCGAACTGATGGAGCTGCACACACTCGGCGTCAACGGCGGCTACAGCCAGCAGGACGTGCAGAACCTGGCACGCATACTGAGCGGCGCCGGCATCAGCATCGGCCCCGCCCCGCACCTCAAGCCCGAATGGCAGAAGCTGTACGTGCGCCGCGGCGCCTTCGAGTTCAACCCGGCGCGCCACGATTTCGGCACCAAGGTGCTGCTCGGCCAGCGCATCAGCGGCCAGGGATTCGCCGAGATCGAGCAGGCGGTGACGCTGCTGGTGCGCCAGCCCGCCTGCGCGCACTTCATCGCGCGCGAGCTGGCGACCTATTTCGTCGGCGACACCCCGTCTGCGCACCTGGTGGATGCCATGGCGGACAGCTTCCAGCGCAGCGACGGCGACATCGCGGTGACTTTGCGCACGCTGTTCCTGTCGCCGGAGTTCACGGCAGCGCACGGCACTAAGTTTAAGGATCCGATGCGCTACGTGGTCTCCGCCGTGCGCGTCGCCTACGACGGCCGCATCCTCAGCAACACCCATCCGCTGCTCGACTGGCTGAACGCGCTCGGCGAGGCACCGTTCAACCGTCTCACCCCCGATGGCTATCCGCTCACCGGCGCGAGCTGGCAGAGCCCCGGCCAGATGAGCCGGCGCTTCGAGATCGCGCGCGCCATCGGCACCGGCAACGTGCACCTGTTCGACCCGGAGGACGGCGGCACCAACCCCGGCAGCGGCTTCCCGCAGCTGTCCAACCGCCTGTACTTCGAAGCCATCGAACCGTTCCTGGCTGCCAACACGCGCGCGGCCCTGCAGCGCGCCAACTCACCGCAGGAATGGAATACCTTCCTGCTGGCTTCACCGGAGATGAACTATGAGTAGCACTGTCAACCGCCGCGAGCTGTTGCGTCTCGGCAGTGCCGCACTCTTCGCCGGCAGCTTCAGTCTGCGCTTGTACGCCGCACCGCCCGCCAGCGCGCGCTTTCTGCTGGTGTTCCTGCGCGGCGGCTACGATGCCACCAATGCGCTGGTCCCCTATGCGAGCTCCTTCTATTACGAGGCACGACCCACCATCGCCATCGCCCGGCCCGACGCGGCGGTGCCTGCCGGCGCGCTGGCGCTCGATCCGTACTGGGCGCTGGCGCCCGCGCTGCGTGATTCGCTCGGCGTGCTGTATCAGCAGCGCCAGGCCGCGTTCGTGCCCTTCGCCGGCAGCGCCGACCTGACGCGCAGCCACTTCGAGACCCAGGACAGCATCGAGCTGGGTCAGCCGCTCGGCGCGGCGACAGACTTCCGCTCCGGCTTCATGGGACGCCTGCACGCCACGCTCATGCCCGGCGGTGCCCCGGCGCTGAGCGCCATCTCCTTCACCGACGCGCTGCCGCTCGTCTTTCAGGGACGCGAGCAGATTCCCAACATCTCGCTGAAGAGTGTCGGCAAGCCGCCCTTCGATGAGCGCCAGATGCAGATCCTCACCGGCATGTACGCCGGTCACCCGCTCGAGCCGGCGGTCGCCAGTGGCCTCGAGCTGCGGCGCCAGGTGGCCGCGGCGATGCAGGAACTCGACGAGGAAATGCGCGCCTCCAGCCGCAACGCGCTCAGTATCAAGGGCTTCGAGCTCGAGGCCGAGCGCATGGCGCGCCTCATGCGCGACAGCTATCGCATCGGCTTCGTCGACGTCGGCGGCTGGGACACGCACGTCAACGAGGGCGGCGCACAGGGCGCGCTCGCCAGCAATCTCGCCGGGCTCGGGCGCGGCCTCGGCTCGTTTGCACAGGCACTCGGGCCCGAATGGAAGAACACGGTGGTGGTTGTTCTGTCGGAATTCGGCCGCACCTTCCGCGAGAACGGCAACCACGGCACCGATCATGGCCATGGCAGCGTCTACTGGGTGCTCGGCGGCGCCATCAACGGCGGACGCATCGCCGGCGAGCAGCAGCTGCTCGAGCGCGCCAATCTGTTTCAGGACCGCGACTATCCAGTGCTGAACGACTACCGCGCGCTGCTGGGCGGGTTGTTCCGTACCCTGTGGGGGCTCTCGCCGGCGCAGTGTACGCAGGTGTTTCCGCAGGTCACCCCGACGGACCTGCAGCTCATCTAGCGGGCGCCGACCGCCTGGCGGCGCCGGAAGCGCCCGCTCGCCGACAGCTCATCGCCATCGATCACGGTGGTCCACAGGGCATTGCGCCGCGCCACGAAGGTGCTGCTGGTGAGCTCTTCCAGCGCTCCGGCATCGGCGAACAGAAACCCCTGACCGGCGGCGCAGCCGAGCGCGAGCAGCGCGGCAACCTGCTGCTCGGCTTCGATGCCCTCGGCCACCGTGTCCAGTCCCAGCGTCTCGCCGAGGGTGATGACCGCGCGTGCCAGCTCCGGACCGTTGTCGGAGTTGGTGAGGCTGCTGATGAACGAGCGATCGATCTTCAGAATGTCAATCGGGAAGCGGTGCAGGTAGGAGAGCGAGGAATAACCGGTGCCGAAATCATCGATCGCGAGGCGCACGCCGAGCGCCTTGAGGCGGTGAAAGCGCTCGAGATTGGCATCGGTGTTGTACATGATCGTGCTCTCCGTCAGCTCGATCACCAGATTGCCGGGCTCGAGCCCCGAGTCCTGCAGTGCCTGCGCGACGTCACGCGCCAGCTCACCGTGCTGCAGGTGGCGCCCGGAGATGTTGACCGCGAGCCGCAGGCCGTTGCCGCCACCGATTCCGCGCCGCCACTGACACAGATCGCGGCACGCCTGCTGCAGCACCCAGCGGCCGAGCTTGACGATCTGGCCGCACTCCTCGATCACCGGAATGAACTGCGCCGGCATCAGCACGCCGGCATCCGGATGGCGCCAGCGCACCAGCGCTTCCACGCCGAGCAGGCTGCGCGTGCTCAGGTCCACGATCGGCTGATACTCGAGGAAGAATTCCTGACAGGCGAGCGCCCGGCCGATGTCGGCCTCCAGCCGCAAGCGGGCGTGCAGCACGTCCTGCATCTGCGGCTGGAAGGTGACGTGGCGGTTCTTGCCGGCCGCCTTGGCGTGATACATCGCGATGTCGGCGTTGCTCAGCAGCATCTCGGCGCCGACGCCGGGCTGTGAATAGGCAATGCCGATGCTCGCTGCTACCGAGACCTCGTTGCCGCTGAGCGGAAACGGCACATCGAGCGTGTGCACCAGCGCATCGGCGAGGCGCTCCACCTCGGCGTCGTTGGAGATGCCCTCGACCAGCACGGCGAACTCATCGCCGCCCAGGCGCGCCACCGTGTCCGAGGAGCGGGTGGTCTTGGCGATGCGGCGCGCGACCGCCTGCAGCAGGCGGTCACCGGCATCGTGGCCGAGCGAATCGTTGATGTTCTTGAAGTTGTCCAGATCAAGGAACATGACGGCCACCGCGCCGCGCCCGCGCTGCGCGAGGGTGAGCGCGTGCTGCACGCGATCGCGGAACAGGTTGCGGTTGGCGAGCAGCGTCAGCGGGTCGTGGAAGGCGAGCTGGCGCAGCTGTTCCTCGAGTGCCTTGCGCTCGCTGACATCGCGCAGCGTCAGTGCCAGCCCCTGCACCGCCGGGTCGGCGCTCAGGTTGCTGCCGAGGCTCTCGATCACGTAACGGTGCGGACCGCGCTCCATGCGCAATTCCACCGGACCGACGGTGCCGACGGCGGCCGCGGCCACCTCGGCGAGGAACAGCCGCAGCTTGTCGCCATCCTCGCGTCCCCACACATCAACGAGGTTGCGGCCGGTGAGTTCTTCGGCCCGCAGGCCGAGCGTGCGCTCGGCGGCCGGCGAGGCAAAGCGTACCGCGCCGTCTGCGGCGACGATCATGATGACATCCGCCGCGTTGGCGATCAGCGAGGCATAGCGCGCTTCCACCAGCCGGGTGGCGCGGCGCTCGCGCATCAGCGCATCCCCGCGCAGCATCACGCCCTGGCGCACCATCAGCAGCAGGGTGAGCGCAAACACGATCATGGTCATGACCGTCGCCGGTCCACCGATGGCGCCGCGGCTGAAATAGGCGAGCACCACGAAGGCCACCAGCATGGCCGCGTACGGCAGCGAGCGCGCCACCAGGTCCGCGGTGTTGGACATCTGCCGCGCCGGGGCATCGCGCGCGCGCAACTGCTCGCGCGCCGCGGCCGCCAGCGGCAGGTAGCAGCACAGGTAAGCCACGTCCTGGAACTGGCCCGGCAGGTAGTAGCCACGGATCTTGGCGAGCGACCAGAGGATATCGCCGAGGAACATGGTGGCGAAGCCGAGCAGCAGCAGGACCGGCACGCGCCAGCCGCGCGGACTGGCGGCCCCGGCGAGCACCACGACGCCGAGCAGCAGCAGCAGGATGCAGTCGAGACAGCTGTAGGCGAGGCTGAGCGTCTGCCGGATGAAATCGACTTCGGTGTGATCGGCCTGCGGCCGGATCACCAGGAACCAGAAGAACGCACCGAAGCCCACCACGAAGATGGTGGTGTCGAGCGACAGCAGCAGCCACGGGACGCGCACGTCCGCGGCGCGGATCAGCGCCAGCGCGGCGGCGGCCAGCAATACGTAGAAGGCGCAGTAAAAACCGTCCGCGGGGCCGGGAAAGGGATCATGGCCCCGCAGCCAGGCGCTGACGCCGAGCTCCACGCCGAGAAAATACAGTCCGAGTGCCGTGGCGAGCAGCACCCAGGCGGTGCGCAGCGGGCCGCGCGCCACGCGCCGTGCGGTGAGCGCCGCGGCGATGACGGTGGCAAGCGCCGCCGGGCCGTCCGAGATGAGACTGAAGTAATGCGTGACGGTCGGACCACCGAAGCCGGTGAGCATCCACAGCGAGCCGGCGATGACGTACACCGTGACGCCGAGGAACAGCCACTCGGTCCAGCGCTGGGCAATGCCTGGGCGTATGAGCGCTGCTGGTGCTCTGTCGTTGTCCACGTCGGTTAGCTGTCTGTGCGCGCCTGACGATGTCGGCGGGGCCGGTCGCGGCACAGTGAATTTGAGGCCAAATCGCTGTGTCGGCTAGGAAAAAATGTCTGCACGTGACGCAGTTCTCGCCGCACGGCCGCGCGGGCGCAGCCACGTCACGTTGTGTCCCGCGCCGCGCCGTGCCGCCGCCTGTGCCGCCGGACGATTTGGCATAAGCCCCCCTGGTGTGCAAGCTTACAGCCTCAGGTGTGCCGGAGCCCATCCCGATCATGTTTCTCGTCCGTGGCTTGCTCGACCGGGTGCTGTTGATCTGCGCGGTGGTGGCCGGCGGTCTGGTGCCCGGCTTCCTCGCGCAGTACCGCCAGCGTCTGGGTGGCCGGCTCGATCAGGCACGGCTGGACCTCGCACCCTGGCAGCACCTCGCCGACCAGTATTACGGTGGCAGCCTCGACAAGCTGATCGACTATCACCTGCAGAGCGCGGATCCGAAATTTCACGCCGAGGGCGCTGTCATCCGCGCGCTCGCCACGAGTGTGCAGCAGCTGGCGGCGGCGGTGGATGCGCTGCACGGCAGCCTGCTGCAGCAGCTGAGCTATCTGTCGCTGCACACCGACCCGCAGCTCGCGCGCGCCACGCTGCACGACTGGGTGCCGACGTTTGCGCTCTCAGGCGAAGGGCTGACGTTCGCGCTATGCTTCGCGCTCATTGTCTGGCTGCTGTTTCACGCGCTGTGGTGGCTGAGCGCCTGGCTCGCGGCTGCCCTTGGCGGCCGGCGCAGCGCCACGCCCGCACTGCGTGCCCGAGCCACGCGCCACTAAAGACTTAAGACTCGGTTACTCGCTGTAACACCACCAGCGCTTGCGAAGTGCTTTAATCCGCCCGCGATGAGCTCCCGCAGCCTGCGGGAGCGATGCGGCCATCATGGGAGTAGCTGCTGAGATGCAAGGAATGAAGTCGATAAGCGCTGCGGCGCTCGGGCTCGCAGCCCTGCTGCTGCTGAGCTGCAAGTCCTCCGACAACGACAACACCAGCGCCACCCAGTCCGCCACCGGTGTGTGGAGCGGCACCGATTCGACCAGCGGCCTCGGCATCACCGCCATCATCAATTCGGCCGGCGCCGCCACCTTCATCCGCAGCGACGGCGTGCAGTTCGACGGCCCGGTGCAGGTGTCCTCGAGCACGCTGGCTGCGACCGTGGACGGCTACACCGACTTCCCCGGCGAGTTCAGCGACGGCTCGAGCTATGGCCTGGGCACGCTGAGTCAAGGCATGGTGACCACCGCCAGCACCTTAAGCGCAACGCTCAGCTTCACGACCAACGGCGGTACCACGATCGATGGCAGCTGGTCGCTGACCTACGACAGTTACGCCGACAGCACCTCCTCGCTGACTGCCGTCACCAACACCTACACCGACACGGTCACTAATTCGACGCTGACCATCAACGGCACCGGTGCGCTGACTGAGCAGTACACCAACGACTGCGTGCTGAACGGTTCGATCGCCACCAACGACAGCACGCACAACGTTTACGAGGTGAGCTACACCCTGGAGAGCTGCACCGGCACGCTGGCGCCGCTCAATGGCGTGCAGTTCACCGGACTTGCCACCCTCAACAACAGTGTCACGCCCAACCAGCTGATCCTGGCGGTGAGCGGCTCCAACACCACCAGCAAGTACGCGCTGGTGTGGACACTGAACGTCGCCAGCTGACAGCGGCGCCTAACAGCGGGGGCCGCGGGCGGTGCGCACGCCCGCGGCCCCCCCTCCTCCTCACAGCGAGCGCAGGAAGTTCAGCAGGTTCTGCTGCTGCAGCGGACTGAGCTGCTGGTAACCTGCCACCACCTGATTCGCCTCGCTTCCGGAGCTGGCGTGATCGAGGATGGCCTGCACCAGATTGCTGGTGCGCCCGTCATGCAGGAAGAACACCCGCGCGCCCACTCCCCACAAGGGCGCGGTGCGGAATTCATCCGGACCGGCGGCGCCCTGCGTGATGCCGTCGGCGAGCCCCGCGCCCATGTGATGCACCAGCAAATCAGAGTACAGGTGCGCCTGCTGATGTGAGAGCGCGACACTCGGGGAGCGGTAGGAGCCGCTCGCGATCGCATTCCCGGTGCTCATGATGGGCGTATGGCACAGCGCACAGCCGACACTCGCAAACAGCGCGCTGCCTGCCTCGGTGGAAGGCGTCGGTGCCGCCGGCGCCGGCGGCGCCAGCAGGCGCATGAAGTTGGCGAATGCCTCGATGTCCGACAGCACCGCGGTGGCGAGCGGCGGGGCCGCCGGATTGGGGAAGTTGTCGGTGTCGTTCGGGGTCGCATTGCCGCCCTGGCAGCCGGCGGTCTCATCGCGCTCCTGTGGAAACAACTGATTGGAGACTCCCATCTCGACGTTGTAGGCCTCGCCGGCAAACATCAGCAGCGACTTGTTCTGCGCCTTCCAGCCGAAGCGCGTCACCGTGCCATCGTTGGCGCTCAGGTTGACCGTGCCGCCCTGTACCGAGTTGGCATGCCCGCTCACCCCGGCGCGTCGCTTGGCAGCGCTGTCGGCGCTGACGTTGGCGAGAATGGCCGAATCGGGGATCGCCTCGATCAGCCCGGCACCGAGCGTCGGCGTCGGGATGCGGAACACGACGTTGCTGTTGCCGCCGCGCCCGCTGAGCGGATTGCCCGCGGGCGTGAAGGCCGGCTGCGTCAGGTTGCAGCTGCCGGCATCGCTGCGGCCGCTGATCACGAACAGATTGTGCACGCCGCCGTCCGGAGCCCCGTTCGAGCTGACGAAGCGTGCCTCGCGGATCGGCCCGTTGACGGCGTTGAACCAGGGCATCTGGTTGGTCGCACCTTCGGCATTGAACACGCTGTAGAGCGGATTCTCGGCCGGGCTCGAGCCGCCGACATACGGCTGCACGTGACAAGATGAGCACTGATTCGAGTTGAAACGCGGGCCGAGGCCATTGCCCTGGTTGGTGCCGGGCGCGGTGAGCGCACCCGACACCATCTCGACGGTGGTGAAGCGCGTCAGGCCATCCTGGAAGAAAGTCAGTTCGTCGGCGCTCGCGCCGGCGAGCGGCAGCGGCGGGCCGCCGTCGGTGGCGGCGTGCCGCACCCCGGGATCCCTGGCCTGCGCCAACACCGCAAGCGGCGCCAGCAGCACGACATACGGCAGCAGGCGCAGCATCTGAAGCAGATTGCGTAGCTGTGTTCGCATGATGAGCCCCCCGTTGTATGAAGCGTGGCTGTTTACGCGTGAGCTGGGCCGCTGTCGAAGTGTCGCGAGCCTGAGACGCACGGCGGCCGTGCGCACGCTGCACGGAAAACACTGTAAAAACGCCGCTTTTCTGCCTGCTTGAGCGTGACGGGTGAGTCACAAATTCATTGAACCATTTGCCCTTTGCTGGCACCGATGGCAGGTTCGAGGCGGACGCAGCGCCGTGACGCACGGGGGAGGACCATCAGCGATGCAGCGTCAGTCGAAACTGCAGCCGATCCGGCTGAGCGGTGAGGAGCAGAGTCAGTTGCGCAGCTGGGCGCGCAAGCGCCGTGCGGGCCATGCACTGGCGGTACGGGCACGCATCGTGCTCAGTTGTCAGCACGGCCGCTCCAACCGCGAAGTGGCACGGCGGCTCGGCGTCACCACGCAAACCGTGGGCAAGTGGCGCGGCCGCTTCGTCGCCACGCGCATGCGCGGGCTGCTCGATCAGCCGCGCTCCGGCGCCCCGCGCACCATCAGCGATGAGCTGGTCGAAGCGGTCCTCGCCAAGACCCTGCACGAACAGCCGCCCGACGCCGCGCGCTGGAGCAGCCGCCGCCTGGCGAGTGAGCTCGGCATCTCGCAGCGCGCGGTGCTGCGCATCTGGCATGACTTCGAGCTGTAGGCGCCCTCAGCGCAGCTGCGCCGCAGCGGCAGCGTGCGGCGCCCTGATGAAATCCGCGATCGCGCTCACCACGCCCGGCGCGAGCGGCACGTTGGCAGCCGTATAGGTTGCCAGGTTGGCGCTGCGCTCGGTCGAACTGACGCTCTTCAGCACGTGATTGACATCTGGCAGCAACGCCAGCTGCGCCAGCGGTGCCGCCTGCGCGAGTCGGCGTGCGTCGGCCTCCTCCACCTGCAGGTCGCGCTCCCCCTGCAGTATCAAGACCGGGCCGCGATAGGCGTGCAGCAGCTGCGCGGGATCATAGGAGAAGGCGCTGATGAGGAAACCCTGCAGCGGCGGCCGTAACAGTGCGACCAGCGGCTTCGGCAGGCTCGCCGCTGCCACGTGCTGCCCGGCTTCCAGCGCATCGATGCAGGCATTCTGTGCGTGCGACAGCTGCGCGTTCGGCGCCTGGCGCCGCAGTTGCGCGCGCAGCACCTCACCGAGCGGCCGGCCGGCGGCTGACGCCAGCACCAGACCGCAGATGCCGGCCGGCTGCTGCGCCGCCACCAGCGCCACCAGCGCGCCTTCGCTGTGCCCCAAGAGCCAGACGCAGCGCGGCTGCAGGCGCCGCTGCAGCACCCTGACCCAGGTATGCACGTCCGCCGCGTAGTCGGGAATCGTCACCGCGTCCGCATCGGCGAGCGCGCTGGCGCTCGAATACAGGCCACGCTTGTCGATGCGCAGGCTGCTGATGCCGGCGGCCGCAAGCCCCGCGGCGAGCAGCCGGTAGGTGTCGGCGCGCAGCCCGCGCAGATTGTTGCCGTCGTGATCGGTGGGCCCGGAGCCTGGAATGATGAGCACCACGGGCGCTGGCGCGCCGGCTGCCTGCAGCAGTACGCCGCCCAGCCGCCCGTGCGCCGCCGGCACCTGCAGGGCGCGCTCGGCGGGCGGCTGCGCCGCCAGCGTCGCCGCAGTGGCGACGAGTGCCAGCAGCGCTGCCAGAACCCCGGAGAGCTTGAATCGCCTGAGCATGGAACCTCCGGCTGACAAGTCTCGCACAGTGCGCACGGCCAGCACGCGCGCAGGCATACTGCGCCGATCTGCCTCGGGGAGTTTCCCGCTATGACCGACCTGCGCATCGGATTCATCGGCCTCGGCAATGTCGGCAGCCAGCTGGCCACCAACCTGCTGCGCCATGGAGTTGATCTCAGCGTGCGCGATCTCGATGCGCAGCGCGTCGCGGCGCTGTGCGCGCGCGGCGCGCGCGCCGCCGCCAGCCCGCGCGAGCTCGCCGCCGCGGTCGATGTCGTGATCACCTGTCTGCCTTCGCCTGCCATCTGCGCCGAGGTGATGGAGGCCGCCGACGGCGTGCTGGCGGGTCTCACGCCGGGCAAGCTGTGGCTGGAAATGAGCACGACCGACTACGCGGAGATCCGCCGGCTGGCGGGGCTCGTGGCGCAGCGCGGCGCGACCGCGCTCGAGTGTCCGGTGTCGGGGGGCTGCCACCGGGCGGCGACCGGCAATATCTCCATCTTCGCCGGCGGCAGCCGCGCCGCCTTCGAGGCGGCGCTGCCGGTGCTGGCGATCCTCGGCCAGCGCATCCTGCATACCGGTGAGCTCGGCAGCGCCTCGCAGCTCAAGGTGCTCACCAACTATCTGTGCACCGTGCACCTGGTCGCACTCGCCGAGGCACTCACCGTGGCGCGTGCTGCCGGGCTCGACCTCAACATCGCCTACGAGGCAATTCGCATCTCCTCGGGCAACTCCTTCGTGCACGAGACCGAGTCACAGGTCATCCTGAATGGCAGCCGCGACATCAATTTCACCATGGACCTGGTGATCAAGGACGTCGGCCTGTTCGATGCCCTGGCGCGCGAGCGCCAGGTGCCGCTCGAGCTGTCACCGCTGGTGCTGGAGATCTTCCGTGACGGCGCGCGCCGCTACGGTGCGCGCGAGTTCTCGCCCAACATCATCCGCCGCCTCGAGGATGCCTGCGGCCTGAAGGTGCTCGGCGAGGGCTTCCCGCAGCAGATGGTCGACAGCGAGCCCAAGGTGCCCGGTTACGAAGTGGTACCGCGCCGCGCCGCGTGCTTATAATGTTGATGTCATAATATAAAAATCCGCCGGCGGGGTCCCATGGCAATCGGCTCGCTCATCGAAACGCGCTCGATCGACTATGTGCCGCTCGCCGAACGGCACGGCAAGGTCTGGCACCTGTGGCCGGTGTGGTTCTCCGGGGACGCCCACCTCGCCACCCTTGCCGTGGGCGCGGTCGGTATCAGCCTGGGCGGCAATCTGCTGTGGACCGCGGTCGCGGTCATCCTCGGTTGCCTGCTCGGCACCTTCTTCATGGCCTTCCACTCGACCCAGGGGCCGCAGCTCGGTCTGCCGCAGATGATCCAGTCGCGCCCGCAGTTCGGCTACACGGGTGCGCTGTTGGTGTGGGGCGTGGCGATGGTCGCCTACATCGGCTACAACGCCTTCAATCAGGTGCTGGCGGCGCAGGCGCTGCACCAGCTGACGCCGGCCCTCTCCGCCACCTCGGCGACCGCGATGGTGGTGTTCGCGCTGATTGCCCTGGCCCTCGCCGCAGTCGGCTACGACAAGATCCACCTGGCGCAGCGCGGCTTCGCCTATCTCATGATCGTGATTCTCACGGTGTTCACCGTGGGCGCCCTGTTCCTTTTGAAACTGCCCGCGGCGCAGTGGGCGCCGGGCGCGTTTCGCGCCGCACCCTTCCTCGCCCAGCTGTTCGGGGCGGCCTCCTATCAGCTCAGCTGGTCGATCTATGTCTCGGACTACTCGCGCTACCTGCCGCGCGATGTCAGCGTGCGCGAATCGTTCTGGTGGACTTACCTCGGCGCCTTCGTCGGCGGGGCGTGGATGATGCTGGTGGGCACGGTCGCCGCGGCGGCCGCGCCCACTCTCGATATCGCTGCCGCCATGGAGCGCGCCGCGGATGTGGTGACGCCCGGCCTCGGCAAAGTATTGCTGCTGAGCGCGCTCCTCGGCCTGATCACCGTCAGCGCGCTGAACTTCTACGGCGCCTCGCTCACCCTCTTGAGCGTCGCCGACACCATCCGACCCCTCAAATGCACCGCCGCCAAGCGCCTGGCGAGTCTCGCTATCGCCTTCGTCGCCAGCTGCATCGTCGCGCTCAACTCCTCCGGCAACTTCGGCAGCCACTTCCAGGACCTGCTGAACCTGTTGCTGTACCTGTTCACCCCCTGGACCGCGATCAACCTGGTCGACTTCTACGTGGTGCGCAAGGGCCACTACTCGATCCGCGAGATCTTCAATCCCGCCGGAATGTACGGCCAATGGAACTGGCGCGGGATCCTCGCCTACGTCATCGGCTTCGTCGTGATGATCCCCTTCTTCAGCACCCCGTTCGAGGGGCCGGTGGCGCGCGCGCTCGGCGGCGCCGACATCGCCATGCTGGTGGGGCTGCCGGTGTCCGCGGGCGTCTACCTGCTCGCCTGCCGCTCCCTCGATCGGGAACACGAACGGCGTCAGGCGGCGGCGGCCGACGCCGGCCTCGACCCGGACGAGCGCGCGGCTGCACAGCGCGCGTGATTCCCAGTACCATCGCGCGATGCCGAAGATCGTCGACCATGCGCAGCGACGCGACGAGATTGCCCTGGTCGCCTGCCGCGTGGTCGCCGAGCACGGCTTCGACCAGGCGAGCATGGTGCGCATCGCGCGCGAGGCCGGCTACACCACCGGGATGCTGGCGCACTACTTCGAGAGCAAGCAGGACATCATCATCGCCGCGCTGCGGCTGATCCTGCGACGCATCGACGAGCGGCTCACCCATCCGGCCGGCGCGACCACCCGCCCCGATCTGCTCGCACTGCTCACCGAGGCGCTGCCGGTGGATGAGCACCGTCGCACCGAGTGCGCCTTCTGGACCACGTTCTGGGGCCAGGTCACCGCAGACAAGCGCATGAAGCGCATCAACGCCTGGGTACACAAAGAGTACATGCGCCTGTTCGAGCGCTGCCTGGCACAGTGCTGGAGCGAGTGGCCGCACTGGCCGGCGGCGACCCGCGAGCAGGTGCTGCGCTCGCTCGTCACGTTCATCAACGGGCTGACCGCAAGCGCCGCCGCCAATCCCGGCGACTGGCCGGCGGAGAAGCAGACCGCGCAGCTGCGCCTGCAGTTGCAGCTGCTGCACGCCTGGGCGGTGGGTGCGAACGATACCCCGGCCAGCCGACGCGCTGCGGGCGCCTGAGAACGGCGCCCGCAGCCCTCTGTCCCCGAGCCCGCGCTAGAACGACTTCGAGTACTGCAGCATCACCGTGAAGGGCTGCAGCGTCGCCGCCTGCGGAATCACCAGGCCACTGGCGGAGAACTGCGCGTAGCCCACATAGCCGATGTCACCGAGATTCGGCTTCGAGTTGGTCACGTTGTGCAGGTTGAGCGAGAACTCCGACTGCCCGCGATCGAGGCCGAAGCGCAGGTTGACCAGCGAGTAACCCGGCCGGGTCGCAACCGGTGTCGAGGTCGCCGCACCCCCCACCAGGAGTGAGATGCTGTTGCCGGTATAGCTGTAGTCGGCCGACACGAACCCGTCCATGGCATCGTTCAGCGGCTGGGTGTAGACCGCGCCGGCGGAGGCGGTGAATGCCGGCACGCCGCTGATGCGGATACCGGGATGGACGCCGGGGATGAGCCCGAGATTGCCGGGGTCGGTGATGTCGGTGGCCTCGTAGCCGAGACCCAGGCGGTAGTTGAGTCCGGGCAGAAGGCGACCGTTCGCCTCGATCTCGCCGCCGTTGATGCGGGCGCTGCCGCCGTTGATCTGCGCGTAGAAGCCGCACGGCAAGGCGAACTGCTGTTGCAGGTCGTTCCACTGGATGTGGTAGCCGGCCGCCGAGATCAGCACTTTGGGCAGCTGCACCTTGGCACCCGCTTCGTAGGTCCACAGCGTGTCCGACTTGATGTCAGTGATGTCCTCGGTCGGCAGACTCGGGAGCGAGCAGCCGGGGAAGTTCGCCTGCGCGCCGCCGGCGCGGAAGCCCTTGGAGGCCGAGGCGTACAGCATGGTCGAGTCGAGGGCCTGAAACGCCAGTGCCACCTTGGGGTTGAAGCCCGACTCGCGGTTGTGCTCCGGCTGACTGGGTGTGGGTCCTAAGTTGAGGAAGCCGTCGGCGGTGTAGTCGGTGCTCTGATCGAGCCAGTACTGACGGCCACCGAGTGTGAGAGTGAATTTCTCCAGAAACTTGTAGTAGAGCTCACCGAAGAGTGACTTGTCTTCCTCCTGGGCAGGATTGCTCTGCGTCCAGATGAGATCGTTGGGCCAGGCGGGCGCGGTGCAGGGGCCGCCGAACGGACAGGCGGTCGTGCCGCTATCCAGGCCGTTGGCATAGGTCGGCGGAATGTAGAACTTGGTGTGGGTGTTCGAGTAGAAGGCTCCGAGTGTGCCACTCAGGTTGTGCCAGGGATCGAACGAGAACCGCAGCTCGCTCGAGTACTGATCGTGGTTGTGCTGCCCGTCCCACAGGTACGGCTGCGGCTGCAGACCCGTGACCTCATAGGAGCTGGTGAGGATCTGCTGGGTGCCATAACTGGAATCTTCGACGTCCTGCGTGTGGCGGTAGAAGTAACCGTTGGCCCACACCACCGACCAGCCGGAGCCTGAGTATTTGAGATCGAGCGAAGGCATGGTCCACGAGTCGGTCGCGTAGGGCTGCACGTCAAAGGCGCGGTTCAGAACGTAGTCCGGGGTGAAGTTCGGCAGCGGCGCGAAGGCTGCCGGGAAGCCGTGATCCTTGGAATCCTGGAACAGGACGCGCAGCTTGATTTCGAACGCGTCGCTGGCCTTGACCAGTAGCGCGATCGAGCCACCGCCGGTCGACTGCGCGCCCTGATCGCCCGAGCTGGTGCGCGGCACGATGGCATCCGGGTCGCTGGCACCGGGGCCATTGGCGGCGCTGGGATAGGTGCGCGTCAGGTAGCCGGCATCGTGATTGATGAACATCACCGCGCGCACGGCGGCCGTCCCCGGTACCAGCACCAGGTTGCCGATGAAGTTGCCGCCGCCATCCGCACTGCCGCCGCCGGAAGTGGCGCCGGCCTGCAGCATATAGCCATAGCCCGAGTTGTTGACGTCGGGTTCCTTGGTAATCAGGCGCACGTTACCGCCGAGCGAGCTCTCGCCGTAGAGGGTGCCCTGCGGACCCTTCAGCACCTCGATGCTGGCGAGGTCGACCACGCGCGGGTCGATGGAGCCCGGCACCGGGGTGTCGTCGATGTAGAAGCCGGTGGCGCCGGCGGTGCCGAACAGATTCTGGCCGGTGATGCCGCGGATGGCGATGGTGCGCGCGTCCGCGATGCCGGTGGGGCCCCCGCCGTAGGTAAACGACAGGTTGGGTGTCTTGGTGGCGTAGTCGCTGAAGGACTGCACGTTGTAGTCCTTGAGCGTCTCGGCGGTGAAGGCGGTGATGCTGGTGGGCACTTCCGCCAGTGACTCAGAGCGCTTGCGGGCGCTGACGATGACGGTCTGAACGTCGCCACCGTTCTCGGTGGCCGATTCCTGCTCCTGTGCGAACGCCGGCGGCGAACCGCTCAGGTCCGTCACCAGAAGCAGCAGCGCGGCATAACGCAGACCGGTGGAAAAAATGATCGACCTCATGAGTGCAGCTCCCCCAGAACAATGTGGTGGTTCAGATCACGATCGGCTCGCTAGGAATGCGCAGCGCCGGCAGGCGCCGCGGTCAGAAAGGCGTTGATCACCTCGGCGCAGGCCTGCGGCTGTTCCCAGAACGGGTTGTGGCCGAGACCCGGGAACACCTTCACCTGCGCGTGCGGCAGTGCCTCGCGCAGCGTCTGGCGCACCTCCTCCTCCATGAGCGGATCCTTCTCGCCCCACAGGAGCAGGGCCGGCGCCCTGAGGCGCGGCAGAGTTTTCTGCAGGTCCGCGCTGGTGAGTCCCTGATCGAGCACTGCCAGCCACACCTGCAGCGGAATGGCGGCCGCATCGCGGCGCTGGCGGCGGATGAAGTCCGCATCGACCGCGGTGGGCGAGGCCCACCACTCGATCATGAACGGCGAATCCGGATCGATCGGCTCCTTGAGCTGACGGATCTGCGCCGCGTAGTCGAACGCCGGCTTCTGCGGGGCACTGCCGGGACGCGGGCCGCCGCTGGAGGAGATCAGCACCACGCGGCGCGTGCGCTCAGGCCAGTACTCCGCGAAGGTCTGGGCAACGAACGAGCCCATCGAGTGGCCGATGATGTCGGCACGCGGGATCTTCAGGGCATCGAGCAGCAGTTTGACGTCGTAGGCGAAATCGAGACGGGTATAGCAGCACTCCGGCTTGGACGATTTGCCGTGGCCGCGCAGATCCACCACGATCAGGTGGAAGCGCGGTGCGAGATACGGAATCAGCGGCACGAAGTCGCGCGCGTTGTCGGTGTAGCCGTGGATCAGCACCACCGGCTGACCGGCCGGATCGCCGAGTGAGACGTACGCGAGTGTGATGCCGTCGGGGAGTGCCACGCTCTGCTTGGCGGCATCGAAGGCGTCGAGATCGATTTTGCGCGGCGCCCCCGCCACCGCGTGCGCACAGAGCGCGGCGAGCAGCAGCAGCCCCGCGAGCCACCGGCGCGGGTGTCGGAGCTGCACGAGGCTCGTGTCGCGACTGGACAACACCCGTCAGACACCCCTGAAGGTTAATATTATGGCATCGATAATATATAGCGGCCCCGCGGCTCGCAAGATCTTTAGGCCGAGAATCGCGCCCGCGGCGCTGGCCGCTGCGGCGGCGTGTGTGGCGTGACTAGGTGGTGCGCGTTGCGCCGATCGGCAGCGTGTCCACCGCGCGCATGGCGGCATCGCTGAAGTTCTCGGGAGCGCGCAGGTAATCGAGCGCCATGTCGATGGCATCCTGCCCCCAGAAGAACTCCTCGCCCAGCACCAGCGTCGGCACGCCGAAGATGCCCTGCTTCACCGCCCACGCGGTGTTGGCGCGCAGCTGCTGTTTGACCGCCGGGTCGGCCAGCGCGCGCGCGGGATCGCGTACGCCGAGCGAGCCGGCGAGCTCGGCGATGACGGCGGCATCGCTCACATCGCGTCCGTCACGGAACACGGCATCGAGTACCGTGCCGACCGCGCGTGTGCTGCTGCCGGCGGCGATGATGAGCCTGAGAGCAGCGAGCGGGTTGAACGGATGCGCCGGCGGCAGACGCAGCGGCAGGCCAAGCTGGCGCGCGCGCCACAGCACGAAGCGGTAGGTGAAGCGCCGCTTGGAGGGCATCTCCGCAGGCCCGCGTTGCCCGAAGTGATCCAGCAGCGCCGCAAACAGCACCGGCACGAATTCCGGTTCCGCCGGCAGCTGCTGGAGGCGCGGAAAGGCGAGATACGCGAACGGCGAGATGACATCGAATACCCAGCGGATCCTCACGGTTTTCCCTCAGCCGTCGGCGACCTGCACGACCAGCTTGCCGAAGTTCTCGCCCTGTAGCAGTCCGATGAGCCCCTGCGGGGCGTTCTCGAGCCCGCTGATAATCTGTTCGCGGTACAAGATGCGGCCCGAACTGACCCAGGCGGCCATCTCCTGTTGGAAGGCCGGCATGCGATGGTAGTGATCGAAAATGATGAATCCCTGCACCCTGATGCGGTCGCGCAGCACCGCGAACAGCAACTGCGGCGTGCGATCGACACCGGGCGGCAGTTTCTCCAGGTTGTACCAGGCGACCAGACCGCACACCGGCACCCGCGCATCGCGGTTGAGCAGCGGCAGCACCGCATACAGCACCGCCCCGCCCACGTTCTCGAAGTAGATGTCGATGCCGCGCGGACACGCCTGCGCCAGCTGCTGCGCGAATTCGCCATGGTTGTGGTCGATGCAGTCATCGAAACCCAGCGTCTCGCGCACGTAGCGGCACTTGTCGGGCCCACCGGCAATGCCCACCACGCGGCAGCCCTGGATCTTCGCCAGCTGGCCCACGACGGAGCCGACCGCGCCACTTGCGGCCGCCACCACCAGCGTTTCACCGCTGCGTGGCTGACCGATATCCAGAAGTCCGACGTAAGCGGTGAGGCCCGGCATCCCGAGCACTCCCAGTGCCAGCGAAGGTCGCGACAGACGCGGATCGAGCTTGACCAGGCCGCGCCCGTCGGACAGCGCGTAGTCCTGCCAGCCGATCTCGGCGAGCACCAGCTCGCCCGGACTGAAGCCGGCAATGTTGGAGGACTCCACCACGCTCACCGTCTGTCCGGTCATGACCGCATCGAGAGCCACCGGAGGCGCATACGAAGGACCTTCGTTCATGCGTCCACGCATGTACGGGTCGAGCGACAGGTAGCGCGTCCGCAGCAGCAGCTGGTGCGCAGCGGGCACCGGGATGGGGGTGCGTTCCAGGCGGAAGTCCTCCGCGACCGGGGCGCCGTGCGGCCGGCGCGCGAGCACGATGCGACGGTTGTCACTCATGAGGGTACCCCGTATGACGGCGCCTCAGCGCATGAACTCCACCTGCACCCCAGGCGGCAGCGGAGTAGCCGCATCGACGAACAGGTCACCGAGCAGTGTCGCGGTCGGGTCGATGCGGTAGCGCTCGAAGTCACGCACGCCGCTGTCGTACAACACCTGGTCGTCGATCAGGAATTGCCCGGTGCACTCGCGTGCCGGACGGCTGAGAATGACGTGCGCGGCGTCCGCCATGATCTCCGGCTTGCGTGAGCGGCGCAGCATCTGCGGACCGCCGAGCGCGAATTCGACCGCGGCGGTCGCGATCGTGGTGCGCGGCCAGAGCGCGTTGCAGGCGATCCCGGCGGCGCGGTATTCCTGCGCCATGCCAAGCATGCACAACGACATGCCGTACTTGGAGAGCGAATAGGCCAGGTGCGGCGCAAACCACTTGGCGCGCAGGTCGAGCGGCGGCGACAGCGTCAGAATGTGTGGATTCGGCGCCTGCTTCAGGTGCGGCAGGCAGGCGCGCGAGGTGACGAAGGTGCCGCGGGTGTTGATCTGCTGGATGAGGTCGAAGCGCTTGAGCTCGATCTGCTCGGTGGAACTCAGGTTGATGGCCGAGGCGTTGTTGATGCAGATGTCGATGCCACCGAAAGCGGCGACACACTGCTGCACGGCCGCGCGCACGCTCGCTTCCTCGCGCACGTCCACCACCAGGGGCAGCGCCTTGCCGCCGGCCTGTTCGATCTCCCGCGCCGCGCTGTAAATGGTGCCCGGGAGCTTCGCATGCGGTTCCACCGTCTTGGCAGCGACGGCGATGTTGGCGCCGTCGCGCGCCGCGCGCAGCGCAATCGCCAGCCCGATGCCGCGGCTCGCGCCCGTGATGAAGAGTGTCTTGCCGCTCAGGCTCACCGCATTCCCCTGTTGCACCGCCGCTGGGCATCCAGTGTAACCGGCGCCGCCCGCGCCGGCCTCAGCGCATCGGCTCTGCCCCCTTGAGCTCGACCGAGTTGCCTTCGGGATCCTCGATGTACAGGGAGCGTCCCTCGCCTTGCGCGCCGTAGCGCTCGGCCGGATCGTGCGCGCGCACACCCTGCGAGGCGAGCCACGCCGTCAGCGCGCCCTCCTCGAACGGCGCCAGCGTCAGGCAGAAATGATCGAGATTGCGCCCGGCACCGTCCGGCCCTTGGCGTCCGAGCGGACCGTCGCGCGTCACCAGGTCGATGAGGCTGGTGCCGGCGCGCAGCTGGGTGAGTCCGAGCTCGGGCTGCTCGCGCTCCAGGCGACAGCCGAGCACCTCGCAGTAGAAGGTCCGCATGCGCGGCAGATCGGCGACGCGCAGCACCAGGTGATCGAGGCCGGCGAGCGTGAACGGCGGGGTGCTCACGCCGGCGGCGCGCGGCGGCAAGGCGTGCGCCCCCCTGAGGCCCGGCACCCGTGTGCTAGCATCGTCCGCCCCGCAAGACTCTGGAGTTGGTCGACATGCGCTGTGTGTTCCCGCTCGTCATCTTACTCGCTGCTGCAGCCAGCGCCTCGGCGCAGGAGCAGGATTTCAGCACGGTCGAGATCAAGACGGCGCAGCTCGCGCCGAACCTGTTCCTGCTGCAGGGCGCAGGCGGCAACACCACCGCTTCAGTCGGCGCCGACGGCAGCCTGCTGGTGGACGACGAGTTCGCCCCGCTCGCCGACAAGATCCGCGCCGCACTCATGGGCCTCGGACTCACCAACCGCCCGGTGCGCTACGTGATCAACACTCACTACCACTACGACCACACCGGCGGCAATCTGCCGTTCGCGCGCGGCGGCACGACGCTCATCGCGCAGGACCAGCTGCGCGCGCGCCTGGCCAGTGGCGGCACCGCCGGCAACGGCGGCTCAATTTCGCGCGAAATGAAGGCGGTGGAGCCGGAAGCCCTGCCGCAGGTCACCTTCGCCGACGAACTCACCGTGCACATCAACGGCGAGGACGTGCACGCCGTCCATTACGCCAACGCGCATACCGATGGGGACTCGATCATCTACTTCCCCAAAGGCCACGTCATCGCCATGGGCGATATCTTCGTGCGCTACGGCTTCCCGTTCATCGACATCAACAGCGGCGGGAGCGTGCAGGGCATGATCGCGGCCTGCGCCGACGTGCTGAAGAAGGCGCCGGCCGATGCCAAGATCATTCCCGGCCACGGCGAGGTGGCAAGCCTTGAGGATCTGCGCACCTACCTGAAGATGCTGCAGGACACCACCGCCACCGTGCAGCGGGCACTCAAAGCCGGCAAGTCGCTCGAGCAGATGAAGAAGGACAAGATCCTCGGGCCGTGGAGCGAGCGCTATGCGCCTCCGAAGACGTTCGTCGACAGCGATGCGTTCATCGAATCACTGTACAACTCGCTGAACCGACACGCGCCGCACCAGAGCGGCCCGCTGCCGCGGCAGAACCGCTGACCTTGCGCTCGCGCACGGCTGCGGTATAGCGTTTGGCTGATTCGCGCTTGAGGGAGTAGCCGCCGTGCGCTGGGACGATCTTCGCCAAAGCACCAACATCGAGGACGTCCGCGCCAGCACCGGGGGCGGCGGGGGTGCCGGACTCAAGCTCGGACTCGGCGGTACGCTGCTGGCGCTCGCCGCGTCCTATTTCTTCGGCGTCGATCCGCGCGTGATCATGGGGCTGATGAGCGCGGTGCCCTCGCAGCAGGCGGCGCCGGCGGCGCATTACGGCACGCCGCAGGATCAGCAGGGGCAATTCATTGCCGCGGTGCTGGGTGAAACCGAGGATGCCTGGAGCAATATCTTTCAGGCACAGGGCTGGACCTACACGCCGCCCAAACTGGTGCTGTATCGCAATCAGATGCCCTCGGCCTGCGGGTCGGCCAACTCCGCTGTTGGTCCGTTCTACTGCCCCCTCGATCGCAAGATCTATCTCGATCTGGGCTTCTTCCAGCAGCTGACCAACGAGTTTCAGGCCCCCGGGCAGTTCGCCGAGGCCTACGTGCTCGCGCACGAGGTCGGTCACCACGTGCAGAACCTGCTCGGCATCGCCGGCAAGGTGCGCGCGGCCCAGGAGCGCGCCTCCGAGGCACAGGCGAATGCCCTGTCGGTGAAGCTCGAACTGCAAGCCGACTGCTTTGCCGGCGTGTGGGCGCGCAACGCGGACGAGACCAAGCACATCCTCGAAGACGGCGACGTCGATTCGGCGCTGCGCGCGGCGGCCGCGGTCGGCGATGACAACCTGCAGAAGCGTGCCCAGGGCTACGTCGTGCCTGAGTCCTTCACCCACGGCACTTCGGCCGAACGCACCGGCTGGTTCAAGCGCGGGCTGCAGAGCGGCTCGATCGCCAGCTGCGACACGTTCTCCGCGCCGACCTAACGCCTCAGCCGGCGGCCTTGCCCGCGTAGTTCGCGGCGAGGTAATCGAGAATCTGCTGCGCCTCGGGATCGCTGATCGGCGCACCGAAGCGTTCGCGCATCTTCTGGATGGTTTTCTGCCAACCGCTGCGATCCATGGCGGGTGCATTGTTGGGGATGTATTCGAGGCTGTGGCAGATGACGCAACGGCCGACCGTCAGGTCGCGACCTGTACCTTCGCTGAGCTGGGTGAATTCGCCTGGCGCCTGCGCCTGCGCCATGCGGTACAGAGCAGCGGCCGCGAGCAGCAGCAGGGTGACACCGAGGCCCGCAGGGACCTTCATGACACCTCCACCGTCACGGTCTGCACGATGTTGTCGTGGTAACCGGACGGGTTGAAGGTGAGCTTCTGCGGCTGCTGCGCGCCGTTTCTGCTGGCCGCACGGACCGCGATGGTGAGTGAGCCGGGCTTCGAGGTATCGAGCGGCAGGCGGAAGTCGCGCCACGCATAGCGCCCGAGATCGCGGCCGAGGTGCGCAGCGCGCCAGCTGCCGCCCTGATCGAACGAGACCTCCACCGCCGCGATCCCGCTGCCGTTGTCCCAGGCCTTGCCGGCGAGCTCCGCACGGGCGCCGCGCGCGAGCCGCTCGCCCGGGCGCGGACTGGTGATGAGTGAATTGACCAGGATCTCGGTGATCGGGGTCGTGTCCTTGTTTTCCTGACTGGCAAAGCGCGCCCCCGGAAAGGCGCCGGTCGGCAGACGGTAGGCCGACTTCATCCAGAAGCCCTGGTAGGGGCTCGACACGACACTGATGTCCGTCAGGTGCTTCATCCAGTAGGTGCCGGTCCAGCCCGGCACGATCAGGCGCGCCGGCGCGCCGTTCCAGTGCGGCAACGGTGCACCATTCATCTCGAAAGCGATGAGCGTGCTTTCCTCGAGCGCCCGCTCGAGCGGCAGGCTCTTGATGAAGTCCGGAGTGCCGGGGAGCACGGCCGAATCTGCACCGTTGAACACCACTTCGAGTGCATCGCTGCCGAGGCCCGCCTTGTGCAGCACGTCGCGCAACCGCACGCCGCCCCACAGCGCATTGCCCATTGCGCCGTTGGCCCACTGCACGCCCGGCACGCGCGGGGCAAAAAGCCCGCGGCGGTTCCCCGAGCACTGGTTGACCGCGGCGATGCGCACGCGCTCGAAACCGTGTTGCAGATCGCGCAGCGACAGGCTGAGCGTCTGGCGGACGCCCGCGCCGCCGACCGTGAGTCGCCAGCTCGCTGCGTCCACCCAGGGAATGACCGCGAGGTGGTAGCGCACGAAAAACACGTCATTGGGGGTGAAATCCGCGCTCAGATCGGCAAGCGGGGTCTCGTAGTTCGGCGGTCGGAAGGCGCGCTGCAGCAGCGGCTTTTTCCCGGGCAGTGAAATCAGGCGCGCGCCGCCGCTGCCGTCCGATTCCGCCGCGGACGCGGCCCCGCCCAGCCACCCGGCGGCTCCAGCCAGCAACAGATCGCGTCGACTCAGCATCGCCCGCCCCGGATCCTTCCCTGGCGTCGGCGGGTCAGCAGCGCGCATCCCACGGAGGATGCGCACCGCGGCCCGCAATCAGGAGCAGGCCTTACCGTGATCCGCGCGCGCACCCGCCGCCTTGGCGGCTGCCTCGCTCATGTACTGGCCCTTCTTGGTCTTGCCGTACCAGACATCGCCCGGGCAGTGATACACATTGCTCGAAGTGTTGACCCACACCTGTCCCGGGCCACCCCCGGGGGCCGCCTGGGTGGTCGCCGGCGGACCTGCCGTCTTGGCCGGAGCCGGGGTCATGGCAGTGCTGGCGGCGGGGGCGGCCGCAGCCGGGGCCATCGTCTTGGACGGCGCGGGCGTCATGGCGGTGCCGGCTGCCGGCGCCGCTGCCGGCGCCGAGGCACCCGTGCCTGCGGACTTGTTGATGCCGCCGTGGCCGCTGCAGGCGCCGCGTCCGCCGTGGGGCGAGGTGGTGCCGTCGTTGCAGGTCACGGGACCTGAGCTGGACCCGGATGCCGGCGCGCTGGAGCTCGCGGTCGTGCTCGGGGCACTGGAGCTTGCGGCGGCAGCCGCCGGCGCAGCGGCGCTACCGCCTGCGGCATTGGCGGTCGCCGTCTTGTCGACACCGCCGTGCCCGCTGCAGGCTCCGCGGCCCGCATGCGCGGAAGTCGTGCCGTCCTTGCAGATCGGCGGCGGCGCCGAGCTGCTGTCGGTCGCCTGCGACAGTGAGACCGCGGGCAGCGCGAGCAGCACGGCCAGCAGCAGTACGCCATGAGTCAGATGTGTTTTCACCGGATGCATTTGCAGTTCTCCCTTACGAGGTACCGCTTATTTTGGGCGTTCAGAATAGCGCAATCTCAACAATGACGGTATCGACGGTTGCCGGCGGCACGGACGTAGTACCCTTGCGCCGCCGCGACTTTCCCGGGGGAATGAACAGATGACTGTACACATCGGGCTACTGCTCGGCCTTGTGTGTCTGGCCGCCAGCGTGCCGGCACAGGCGGAGTGGATGGAGCGCACCGAGGCGATCATGGGCACGCGCTGCTACGTGCAGCTGTGGGCGGATGATCCTGACAAGGGCAACGCTGCGCTCGATGCGGTGATGGACGAGTTGCGCCGCATCGACAATCTGATGAGCCATTACAAGCCCGAGAGTCAGCTCTCGCAGATCAACGCGCACGCCAACCAGGAGCCGGTGCAGGTCGACAAGGAGCTGTTCGATCTCATCAAGCTCTCGACCCACTACTCGGAGATCACCGAGGGTGCCTTCGACATCACCTACGCGAGCGTCGGCTACCTCTACAACTACCCGCTGCACATCCGTCCCAACGAGGCGCAGATCCAGGCGGCGCTGCCGGCGGTCAACTGGCGCAACCTGATCTTCGATGAGCAGAATCACACCATACGCTTCGGCCACCCGGGAATGCGCATCGACCTGGGCGGCATCGGCAAAGGCTACGCCGCCGACCGCGGCGCAGAGATTCTCAAGGCGCGCGGCATCAGCAACGCCATCGTCACCGCCGGCGGCGACACGCGCATCCTCGGTGACCGGCGCGGACGGCCGTGGCTGGTCGCGATCCGCCATCCCGACAACCCGGCCAAAGTGGTGACCCGCATTCCGCTTGAGGACTGCGGCGTGTCGACTTCAGGGGACTACGAGCGCTTCTTCGACGAGGACGGGGTGCGCTACCACCACATCATCGATCCGCACACCGGCCACTCCGCCAGCAAAGTGCGCAGCGCGACCATCATCGCACCGACTGCCACCCAGACCGACGGCATGTCCAAGACCGCCTTTGTGCTCGGCGCCGACAAGACGCTCGAGATCATCAACCGCATGCCGGAATACGATGCAGTGTTCGTGAAGCCGGACGGCCAGGTGCTCTACTCCAACGGGCTGCGCCCGCCCGCGGCACGCCCAGCGGGTGCCCCACCCGCCCCTACTGCGGCGAATTCCCACCCACCCTGAGGAGTGCATCCACCTCGGCCTCGGCTGCGAGCCAGTCCTCGGTCTCGTGACCGGGCGCGAAGCCGCGCCGTTCGGCCCGCAGGTAGGCGTTCTCGGCGATCAGACGACGGCGCTCGTCCGCCGAGACCTGGACACGCGGCAGGCCCAGGGTCGGTGGCTTGCGCGCACGCCCCGGCGGTTGCGCCGCGCTGGCTCTTGCGGGAGTGGGATCGGGGGCTTTGCTCAAATCGGGCGTACGTCGACTGGCCATCGGCTCCTCCTTAAGGCGACACGGGCAACTTTGCGCGCCCGCAGGGCGCAGGTGCAAGCGCTGCGGACTGCCTTGAAGTGTCCGCCGCGTGTCCGCGTCCGCCCGCGGACACGCTGACCGCGGCGTGGCACGAGGCACCCTCGAGGGAAATTTCCTCCCGGCTCAGACGTTTGAGAGCGGCGCTCGCGGCTGACGCGAGGTGGCACGCGGCATGCAATGAGTCTGCGCGATGAAGCTTGCGTACCTGAAGAAGATTCATGAGGGCGGCGCGTCGGATGCCGGCGCGGATGCGCGTATGCGCGGTACCGAAGCCCAGGACGTCACACGCAGCGTGCCGCTCTCGCTATGGCAGCGTCAGCGCCTGGCGCTCATCATCGCAGGCGGCCTCCTGCTGGTGCTGCTGTGCGCCTGGTTGCTGCACGGCTGGCTCGCGACCGGTCAGGTGATCACGCGCGAACGGCTGCGCGTGGCCACGGTCGACCGGGGCCACTACGTGCGCGACGTCGCGGCCGAAGGCACGGTGGTCGCCGCGGTCAATCCCACACTGTTCGCGATCGCCCCCGGCACCGTTACCTATCAGGTGCGCGCGGGCGATCCGGTGAGCAAGGGCCAGCTGCTGGCCGTGCTCGACAGTCCCGAGCTGATGAACGACTACCGCCGCGAGCAGGCGACGCTCGACAGTCTCGATGCGGCGCTCGAGCGGCAGCAGATCGAGATCCGCCGCGAGATCCTCACCAGCAAGCAACAGGCCGATCTCGCCCAGGTCGCGATCCAGGCGGCGCAGCGCGAACTCAAGCGCTCGCAGTGGGCCTGGGACCAGCGCGTCATCAGCGAACGCGATTACATGCGCTCGATCGACGATGTCGCGAATGCCAAGCTCAACTTCGACCACGCGCGCGACACCGCCGATCTCGAGCGCGACAGCCTGGCGCTGGATCTGCGCACCAAGCGTCTGGAGCGCGACCGCCAGGCGCTCACCGTGGCGGACCTGAAGCAGCGCATCGCCGAGCTCAGTGTGCGTTCGCCGGTCGATGGCATGGTCGCGAACCTCGCCCAGCCGCAGAAGACGCGCCTCGCGGCGGACGCGCCGCTGCTGACGGTGGTAGACCTGTCCGCCTTCGAGATCGAATTCCAGGTGGCCGAGAGCTACGCGGCCGACATCAAGCCGGGCATGAGCGCGGACATCACCATCGAGGGGCGCCGCGTGCCCGGCGTGGTCACCGCGATCTCACCCGAAGTGCGCCAGAACCAGGTGGTCGGCCGCGTGCGCTTCCGCAACGGCCAGCCCGCCGGGCTGCGCCAGAACGAGCGCACCGCGGTGCGCATCGTGCTGGATGAGCGTGACCACGTGCTCAAGTTCGAGCGCGGTTCGTTCATCGATGACAGCACGCGCACGCTGTACGTGCTGCGCGGCGCGCGCGCGGTGCGCGTGCCGGTGGAACTCGGCGCCGCCTCGGTGTCCGAGATTGAAGTGATCCGCGGGCTCGCGCCCGGCGAGCAGGTGATCATCTCCGACATGCGGGATGCCAACCAGGCCGCCGAGCTCGCCATCTCCAACTAGGTGAGGACGTCATGCTCAAGATGAAAGATGTCAGCAAGATCTACCGGGCCGACCTGATCGAGACCTACGCGCTGCGCAGTTTCTCGCTCGAGGTCGCGGCCGGGGAGTTCGTCGCGGTCACCGGACCCTCGGGTTCCGGCAAGACCACCTTCCTGAACGTCGCCGGGCTGCTGGAGACCTTCGACTCCGGCTCCTATGAGCTCGACGGCACTGACGTGCACGCGCTATCGGATGATGCGCGCTCGCGGCTGCGCAACGAGCGCATCGGCTTCATCTTCCAGAGCTTCAATCTGATTCCCGATCTCAATGTGCAGGACAACGTCGATGTGCCGCTGCGCTACCGGCGCCTGGCCACGAGCGACCGCCGCGAGCGCATCCAGAGCGCGCTCGAGCTGGTGGGGCTCGCGGCGCGCATGAAGCACATGCCCTCACAGCTCTCCGGCGGACAGCAGCAGCGCGTGGCGATCGCGCGCGCCATCGCCGGCGATCCCGCCTTCCTGCTCGCGGACGAGCCGACCGGCAACCTCGATTCGCTGATGGCGCGCCAGGTCATGGACCTGCTGGAGCAGATCAACGACATGGGCACGACCATTCTGCTGGTGACCCACGACCCGGAACTGGCGCAGCGCGCGCAGCGCAACGTGCACCTGGTGGACGGGCAGGTTTCGGAGCTGCAGGCGTACGAGCCACGGGTGCGCGCCGCCGCGCCGCTGGGTGAAACCGCGGCGCGCGCCTGAAGCGCGCCAGGGAGAGACAGTATGTTGGCTTATTACACCCAGCTCGCCTTCCGCAGCTTCCGCCGCAACCCGGGACTCAGCGCCCTCATGGTGCTGGCGATCGCACTCGGCATCGCGGTGTGCGTCATGACGCTCACCGTCTACCACGCCATGTCCGGCAACCCGATCTGGTGGAAGAGTGAGCGCCTCTACAGCGTGACCATGGACAACTGGGATCCGAACAATCCGTATCACGAGCAGCCCAACCTGCCGCCGCCGGAACTCACCTATCAGGACGCGCGCCATCTGTTCGGCTCCACGATCCCGCAGCGCAAGGTGATCATGTTCAGCACCAGCGGCGACATCAGTGCCGCAGCCACGACGCCGGCGCGCCCGGCGCGCACGCGCTTCACCACGGCGGATTTCTTCGCCATGTTCGAGGTACCGTTTCTCTATGGCGGCGCCTGGAGCGCGCGCGCGGATGATCCGCCCCAGCCGCTGATCGTGCTGTCGCGCGAAGAGAACGAGAAGCTGTTCGGCGGCCTCAACAGCGTCGGCCGCACGGTGCGCTGGAACGATCACGAGTTCCGCGTCAGCGGCGTGCTGGACGACTGGTTTCCGCGCCCGCGTTACTACGACCTGAACGGCGGCCACTTCCAGGAGCCCGACAGCGTCTATCTGCCGTTCGCCTGGGGCATCGCCCACGAGCAGCTCAACGATGAGGAAGCCGACTGCTGGCGCCCGGAAGTGATCAACAGCTATCCGGACTACCTCGCTTCCGATTGCGTCTGGTTGCAGATGTGGGTCGAGCTGCCCGATGCCAGCAGTCGCGCGCGCATGCAGGCGTTCATCGACGGCTACTGGGCCGAGCAGCGCAAGGGCGGCCGCTTCGAGCGGCCGCGCAACAACCGTCTCACCACCGTCGGCCAGTGGCTGCGCGACCGCGAAGTGGTGGACAACGACAACCGGCTGCTGGTGGGCCTCGGCTTCGCCTTCCTCGCCGTCTGCCTGATCAACACCGTCGGACTGCTGCTCGCCAAGTTCCTGAACGGCGCGGCCATCACCGGGGTGCGGCGTGCGCTCGGGGCGAGCCGCCGCCAGGTGTTCATCCAGCATCTCATCGAGGTGGGCGTGCTGTCGCTCCTGGGTGCGGCGCTCGGCCTCGGGCTCGCTGCCCTGGGGCTCGCCGCCATTCACCATCTGTATGCCGCCGCGCACCTGTTCCATCGCGGCGGCTACCAGGAGCTGATGCATTTCGACCCGATCGGCGTCGCCTGGGCGCTGGCGCTTGCGGTATTGGCCACGCTCGCGGCCGGACTCTATCCGGCCTGGCGCGTCGGTCGCCTGCCGCCGGCTGTTTACCTGAAGAGTCAGTGAAGGAGCGCACATGAGTCTCAACGTCCGTCCGATCCTGTCCGCGCTGCTGCGCAACCGCACCGGCGCGGTGCTGGTGGCCATGCAGATTGCACTGGCGCTCGCGGTGCTGGTGAACGCGCTCTACATCGTCGTGCAGCGCGTGGAGAAGATGCAGCGCAGCACCGGCATCGATGTCGACAACGTCATCGTCGTGGCCACCTCCGGCCTCAACGACCGTTACGACAGCGTGGCGGCGACGCGCGTCGATCTCGACTACCTGCGCGGCGTCGACGGGGTGGTCGCGGCGAGCGCCATCGGCGGCATCCCGCTCTCGGACGGGGGCAACGCCGAACCGCTGGTGACCACGCCGGACGGCAATCGCGCCGACAGCTACAACTCGTTCGAGTTCGACGAGGCGGCACTCGATGCGCTCGGCGTCCACCTGGTCGAGGGCCGTAACTTCCGCCACGACGAGATCCAGCCGCCGCTCACCAAGGAAGACGCCGCACGCCCGATCGCGCAGATCATCATCACCCGTGCGCTCGGCGAGCGACTGTTTCCCGGACAGGATCCACTCGGCAAGGTCGTCTACGACTCACTCAAACGCCCCTCGACCATCATCGGCGTGGTCGACCCGATGCTGGGCGCCTTCGTCAACAGCCCGCACCCGGACTGGGTCTACCTGAAGCCGCGGGCGCCGACGACCTTCATCGCCGGCGTCAACTATTTCGTGCGCACCCGTCCCGGCGCGCGCGATGGGGTCATGCGTGTCATCGAGGAGCACCTGAACCAGACCAACCCGGACCGCGTCATCCACTGGGTGCGTCCGCTCAGCTACTTCAAGAACCTGTCCTACCTGTGGGACCGGGCCATGAGCATCTACCTGCTGACGGTCACGGCGCTGGTGATCGGCGTCAGCACCCTCGGCATCTTCGCGCTCGCCACTTTCAACGTGAGCACGCGCACCAAGCAGATCGGCACGCGCCGCGCGGTCGGCGCCCGGCGGCGCGACATCGTGCGCTATTTCCTCATCGAGAACGGCCTCATCACCAGCGCGGGTGTGCTGGTGGGCTGCGCGCTGGCCCTCGCCACCGGTTACTGGCTGTCGCTGCATTACGCGCTGCCGCGGCTCAATCTCTACTACCTGGTCGGTGGCGTGCTTGCGCTCTGGGGCATCGGCCAGCTGGCGGCGTGGCAGCCGGCGCGGCGCGCCGCGGCGGTCTCCCCCGCGGTCGCGACCCGCACGGTGTGAGCACCGCCCGGTGTTAGCATCGGCGCCATGAATCCGCACACCGCCCTCGGTGCCAGCCTCGCCGGGCGCTGCATTCTGGTGATCGATGACAGCGAGGCGGTGCGCACCGCCTTCGAGGTGCTGCTGTCGCTGCACGGGGCGAAAGTGGTCGGCGCCGCCTCGCCCGCCCAGGGGCTCGCGCGTCTCAGCGCCGGCGACTGCGAGCTGGTCATTCAGGACATGAACTTCCAGCGCGAAGCGACCGGCGGTGCTGAAGGCATCGAACTGTTCCGTGCCATGCGCGCGCGCTACCCGCAGCTGCCCATCATCCTCTTGACCGCCTGGACGCACCTCGAGACCGCGGTGGAGCTGGTGCGCGAGGGCGCCGCCGACTACATCGCCAAGCCCTGGGACGATGCGCGACTGTTGACCAGCGTGCGCAACCTGCTCGATCTGCAGCGCGCCCGGGCCGAGGCCGAGGCACTGCGCGCCGACCGGCGCGCCGCGCGCCAGGGGCTCGCCGAGCGCTTCGAGCTGCGCGGTATCGTCTACCAGAGCGAGTCCATGCACACGCTGGTGGCCATGGCGACGCAGGTGGCGCATGCCGAGGTACCGGTGCTGATCACCGGGCCGAACGGCGCCGGCAAGGAAGTGCTGGCGGACATTATCCAGGCCAATTCCGAGCGCGCCGCGCAGCCGTATCTCAAAGTGAATCTGGCGACACTGCCCGATGAGCTCATCGAGGCGGAGCTGTTCGGCACCGAGGCGGGCGCCTTCACCGGCGCGCGCGCGCGCAGCGGACGCTTCGAGGTCGCCGACGGCGGCACGTTGTTTCTCGATGAGCTGGGTACGCTCGGGCCGAGCGGTCAGACCAAGCTCCTGCGCGTGCTGCAGACCGGCGAGTTCGAGCGGCTGGGCTCCAATGTCACGCGCCGTGCACGCGTGCGCGTCATCGCCGCCACCAACAGCAACCTGCGCCAGGCGATCCGCAGCGGCAGCTTCCGCGAGGACCTGTTCTACCGATTGAACGTGATCGAGCTCGAGGTACCGCCGCTCAGCGAGCGGCGCGAGGACATCGTGCCGCTCGCCAGTCACTTCCTCGAGAGCGGCTTCGAACTCTCGGCCGAGGCGGGCGAGGCGCTCAGGCGCCATGGCTGGCCGGGCAACGTGCGCGAGCTGCAGAACACCATCCGTCGCGCCTGTCTGCTCTCGCCCACCCGCCTCATTGGCGCGGCGGCGCTCACCCTGCCGTCCGCCAGCGCCGCCGTCGCCGAACCAGAGCTCGACCGGGCCAGCATCGAGGAAGCCCTGGCGCGCAGTAGCGGCGTCATCGCCCACGCCGCCCGTGACCTGGGACTCTCGCGTCAGGCACTCTATCGGCGCATGGAAAAGCTCGGACTGAGAACCGACGCACCCCGCAGCGGTGCGGCGCGCTGAATGCCACGCTGGTCGCTCGGCGGGCGCGCGGCACTGGCCCTCGCGCTGTGCAGCACCTTAAGCGCGGGGCTCACCGCGCTCGCGCTACGCTGGCTGCCACCCTGGGCGGCACTGCTGGCCGCCCTGCTGGCGAGCGCGCCGCTGTTGCTGTGGGCGGCGCGCCGCCTGACGCAACCGTGGGTGCGCGTACTGCGCGCCGTCGGCGATGGCATCATGAGTCTGCGCGACCACGATTTCAGCGTCAGCGTGGGCGCCCCCGCCGAATACGAGCTGCACGCACTCACCCGGGCCTACAACACCCTCGGTGATCTGTTGCGGCGTGAGCGGCTCGACCTCTATCAGCGCGAGCTGCTGCTCGATACCGTCATCCAGAGCACCCCGCTCGCCCTGGTCCTGTCGGATGATTCAGGCCGCGTGGTCTACAGCAACGTCGCCGCGCGGCAGCTGCTGCGCAGCGGCCGCAAGCTCGAAGGTCAGGAATTCGCTCAGGTGCTGGCGCACTCACCCACCGCGCTGCGCGAGGCGGTCGAGGGCGGCGGCGATACCCTCTTCACCATGGAGGTCGCCGGCGAAGCGCAGGTCTACCACCTGTCGCAGCGCGACTTCCGCCTGAATGCGCGGCGCCACCGCCTGTTGCTGCTCAAGCAACTCACCCGCGAGCTCGCGGCCCAGGAAGTGGCGGTGTGGAAGAAAGTCATCCGCGTCATCGCCCACGAGCTCAACAACTCGCTCGCGCCGATCACCTCGCTGGCGCATTCCGGGCGGCTGCTGGCGCGTGCGCCCGACAGCGCCCAGCTCGAGCGGGTGTTCGAGACCATCGGCGGGCGCGCCGCACACCTGGCCGGCTTCATCGACGGCTACGCGCGCTTCGCCAAACTGCCGCGGCCGCTGCCACAGACGCTGTCGTGGGCGCCGTTTCTGGCACGCCTCGAGGGCACGCTGCCGTTTCGCATCGACGGACCGCTGCCGCAGCAGCCGGCGAGTTTCGATCCGAGTCAGCTCGAGCAGGTGCTGATCAATCTGCTGAAGAATGCGGCCGAGTCAGGCTCAGCACCGCAAGAGGTCACGGTTGCGGTGCGCGCGGCCGCCGGCGGCTGGCGGCTCGAAGTGGGCGACCGCGGCAGTGGCCTGAGCGAGGGCACGCTGCGCGATGCGCTGCTGCCCTTCTACTCGACCAAGCCCACCGGCACCGGCCTCGGACTGACGCTGTGCCGCGAGATCATCGAAGCCCATGGCGGGCGCCTGAGCCTCGCCAACCGTGCAGGGGGTGGTGCGCTCGTGACCGTGTGGCTGCCGGGAGCACCGCTGCGCACGGCCGCGACCCCTGCGGGCTGACCGCGCCCCTCAGCGCGGCCCGGGATCCCGCGGCGATCGCTACGACGCCTTGCGCGCCGCGGACTCGCCGCGGCGTGTGGGCCGACGCCGGGCAGGAGCACTCTCGGGCTTGGGGGGGCGCTCGTCACCGTTCAGGTGCATGCCGTTGGCATTGGCGGCGCGCGCCTCGCGCGCGGCGGCCTCCACATCCAGGCCGCGCAGGTAACGCTGAAACTCCCGCCCGAGCGAGGGATGGCCGAGCGCGTACTCGACGGTGGCCTGCAGATAACCGAGTTTGCTGCCGCAGTCGAAGCGCTTGCCCTCGAAGCGATGCGCGTAGACGGCTTCCTCGCGCATCAGCGCGGCGATGCCATCGGTCAGCTGGATCTCGCCGCCGCTGCCGCGGCCGATGCGGATCAGATGCTCGAAGATGGCCGGCGACAGCACATAGCGCCCGACGACTGCGAGATTGGACGGCGCCTGCGCCGGCTTCGGCTTCTCGACGATGCTGCGCACGCGGCTGGTGGCGGAGCGGTCCGCCTCGACCTCGACGATGCCGTACTTGTCGGTATCGGCGCGCGGCACCAGTTGCACGCCGAGCACGCTCGCGCGCTTGGAGTCGTACACCTCGGCCATCTGCGCCAGGCAGGCCACCTTGCTGCGGATCAGATCGTCCGCCAGGTGCACGA
>Ga0070761_10000180_pt1 | contig 41146 bp, 35 predicted proteins | sample HubBroMetageREF1_FD_66724 | JGI IMG/M metagenome (GOLD analysis project Ga0070761, IMG submission 66724) | Reference soil microbial communities from the Hubbard Brook experimental Forest, New Hampshire, USA - Hubbard Brook CCASE Soil... | ecosystem: Environmental > Terrestrial > Soil >... | reverse complement strand
TGCCAGTGCTGATGCGCACCTGCGACTCGAGCACCGACACCGAGAGCGGATCCGCGCTCGCCCCACCGGTGCTCACCAGGCCGGTGGCATCGGAGGGCTGGCTGATCACGGTCGGCTGCAGCGCCGGATTGATGGTCTGCATCAATGCCATGGAATTGCCGCCGGAGACCGACGACTCGGTGCCGACCAGATCCAGCAGCAGGCCGTTGGCGCCTGCCATGGCGATGCCGTACATCGGGTTGTGTGGGTTGGACTGCGTGTCGTTCTGCGATTCGGCGCAGAACACCGCGCCGCTGGTGCCGGCGGCGGTGGCAGGCGTGGTGGCCTTGCTGAGGATGCCGCGCTTGATTGCGCCATCGGCCTGCCACAGCAGGCCGAGCGAGGAGTCGATGTTGGCGGTCGAGCTCGGCACCATGCTGCCCGGCACGCCGAGCAGCTCGTAGCCTGCGACCGACAGGAACGCCGACTGGCCGCCCTGCTGGCCGACCAGCACTTCCGAGCCGACGAGGTTGGCCCCGCCCGCGAGATCAAAGCAGATGAACGGAATGCCCGCCGAGGCGGTGGGCACGTTGCACTGGGTCGCGCCCAGCATGCCGGTGATATCCGAGGAAAGCTGGAAGGCCTGGGCGTTGGCCTGCGGGCTCTTGAGGAGCGCCCCGAGCCAGGCGGGCGCGAGCACCATGCCGCTGCTCGAGAGCATCCCGGCAGCGAGGAAGTCGCGTCGGCTCACCGGCCGCTTGTGATTCTCATGCAGCAGCGGCTCTCCGGGCTTGTGCGCGCGCGGGGGCTTCTTTGAGATGAAGAACATGTGCGTGTCTCCGAAGTCCTGACCGTTACTGCAACATCACCGCGGCACTGCCCAGCGTGGCCGTGCAGGCCGCCTCGGTCGCCGTCAACACCGTGGCCTGGCTGTAGTCGTAGCCGGTGCCCTTCAGTGTCGGAATCAGCTGCAACAGCGCGTCCACCTCGTTAGTAACCGCGGTAGCGGTCTGCGGACTGACGTTGCTGCCCACGGCATTCGTCACCAGGGCGTTCTCGACGATCTGACGGTTGCCGCTCGTGTTGAAGAACGAGGCGGCCGTGCTGTTGATGCTCGATTCCAGCCCCATGCCAAAGAACGCCTGGCGGTAGCTCGGGGTCGAAACCAGCACGTTGCAGTAGCCGTTCGCCAGCTGCCCCATGGCGGTCTGGTTGGAGGGCACGAACGCCGACATCGTGGGAGTCGCGGCCATGGACTGCTGCTGACTCTGGTACTGCGCCCACAGCGTGCTGTTGGTGATCGGTATGCCGGTGACGCGCGACAGCGTGCTGTTGACGCGCTCGAACGTCGCGATGCCGAAGTCCGGTACCGGCGTGTTGACCGGTGCCGGCGGCGAGAACGCGACCGGCGGATCGACGTACGCGTGCACGTGCGAGCCGATCTGATCGAACGACAGGAAGAACAGGTCGCCGGTCGGCCCCAGGGTGACCGGCACCACCGTGCCCAGCCCCGAGAGCAGCTGGCCGTTGGCGGCCGAGAAGCTCGCGCCGACCGTCGAGTTCATCTCCGCGTACGCCTGGCCGGCGGGCGCGAGCTGACCGTTGACACCCAGGCGGATGCCGCTGATCTGCAGGTTCGACGGCACCGTCACCGTCGGGTCGAGGCTGATGAACGTCGGCTGGTAGAACAGGTAGCTGTAATTATCGTACTGGCTGGCGGTAAACATGATGTACGACTGCGAGACGCCGGTGAGCGAGCTGACGCCAAACAGCAGGTAGTACTTCTGCCCGACGCCGGCGTTGAAGTTCTGCATGACCTGCGTGGCGGTGAGCGCGCGGTTGTGGATGGCGACCATCTTGATGACGCCCTGCCACTGCCGCTGACCGGTCACCTCGTTGCCGAGCACCAGTGCGAAAGTGCTGTCCCAGTTGGCGAAGGTGCCGCCCGGGGACGGATCCTTGTCACCGGTCCAGACACCGTTCACATAGATCTTCTGGCCGTTCACCGGGTCGTAGGTCAGCACGATGTGCTGCAGAGCCGCCTGGGCAGCGCCGTTGGCGGTGGTGGTGATGAGCGGCGGCTGACCGTTGGTGTCGGTCGCGCTGCTGCGGGTCATGCCCTCGTACTGCATCACGTCCTGCGCCAGCGTCGCGTTGCGCGTCGTGTTGCTGCCGGAGTAGCTGACCACGTAGGCACCGGTCTGCGTGACGTTCGCCGGCGCAACCCACGCCTCGAAGCTGTACTCGCCGGTGCCCTGGATCATGGAAGCAAACTTGGCGCTGGCGCTGGTCGAGGCCTGCGCCTTGGCGCCGGAGCCGAGCTGGATGCCCCAGCCACCCACCCAGCTGACGTTGCCGGTGAGTTCGAGATCGGCTTCCGGGGTCACGCCCGAGGTGTCATAGGCGGTGCTGCCCTGACCCGACTCGAACATGTACATGGCGATCACGTTGGCGTCGTAGCGGCTGCCGCCGGCTGCGATCGTGCCCTGACTCAGGGTGAGCGCGTTCGAGACCACCAGGGTCGGATCGATCGGCGTGACCGGAATGCCGTTGGCGAACGCGGTGAGGGCGGCGAGCATGGTCGCGGCACTGCCCGGACAGTCAGGCGCGCCGTTGGAGGTCGGCGTCGCCCAGCAGTGGTGGAAGTCCTGCGCCAGGCGCTGGTAGAAGCGCGACTGGTTCGGCTGCGCCAGATTGATCTTCGGCTGCGCGTTGACATACGCCTCGGCGAGATTGGCGCTCGCGAAGTACGGCTGCTGCGCCGTGGCCGAGCTCTCACTGTGGCAGCCCGCGCAGAACTTGGTGACGATCGGGTAGATCGTGTTCGCAAAGCTCGGATTGCCGTCAGTCGCGGTGAGCGGGAATTGCTTGCCGCCGCCCGCCGCCTGTACCGGCGGCGCCACCAGCTGAATCTTGCTGGTCGCCCCCGAGCCGGAGCCGATCCAGTTCTGGATCCACACCAGCATGGTGGCCGCGCAGGCCGACGGGTCGGCCACCCAACAGTTGTGTCCGCCGCCGACCTTCTGCACCAGCAGCGACTGCTCCGGGTTGCTGAGATTGACCAGCGGCAGCACCGCCTGGTAGGCGAGGTTGACGTCGTCCGAGCGCGCGAACTGCGGCGACTGGCCGCCGGCGTGGTGACAGCCGCCACAACGGTCGGACGGGGTAATGTTCTGCCAGAGGTTGAGCTGGAAGGCGAGCACGTCGGCGTTCATCGCCGCCGGACCGGTATAGCTCTGCGCGGTGGCCGAGCCCGTGGGCTGATTCACCGAGACGCCCGGGCCACCACCGGCACTACAGGCCGCCAGCACGAGCGCACCGAGCGCCGCTCCCAAGCGCAGCGCCTGCGTCGCGCGGCGCGCGAGCGTGGACACGGCGAGAGTAGCGAGGGGGTTGCGGTTCATTGCGGCACTCCCTTAATTGCCCGGACAGGCGGCAGCGGACTGCTGGAACACCTGTTTGAGCTTGTAACCGCCGGCAGTGAAGGCCGTGGTAATCGTGTTGACGGTCGCCAGGTCGGCGGTGCTCTGCGGCACGCGGAAGCACACCGCCTGGAACACCTTGGTGACCTGGCAGGTGGCGAACTGCGTCGCACTCTCGAGCTCGGTGCCGAGCGACTTGGCGCCGTTACCGCTGCCGGGGAGCGAGCTGCTCCAGCCGAGCCAGGCGTTGACGCCGGTGCGCCAGCGGTTCGACCAGCTGTCGTCCGGGGTGATGAAGCCGTAGACGAAGTTGGTCGAGTTGATCAGGTACTTGGGCTGCACCATGCCCTGCGTGTACTGCATGGTGCCGGTGTTCATCACCGCACCGAGGGTGCCGTTGAAGTTGTAGTACGCGAACGCCTGCGCCATCGGGTCCATGGCACTGTGGCAACCGACGCAGGTGTTGAGATAGACGCGGCTGTCACCGCCGGGCGAGCGTGCCACGTCCTGGCGGATGCGATCGGTCGGACGCGTGGTGTCCTCGAGTGCCGGCATGTCGTTGCAGAAGTGATTCATCATCGTGAAGCGGAACATGGCGCGGTTGGTGCCGTTGATGAAGAACGCCTGCTCGGCACCATAAGTAGTGATGAGCCCGGCGGTCGCCGTGGTCGGCGTGCCGTAAGTGGCCGACTGCGTGGTCTGCTTCAGCGTGCTCGACAGATCGACGCCGTTCTGCTCGGCCATCGCGTAGTGATTGTTGTTGGCGTTCGAGGCCGCCGGCAGCCCGGACGAGTTCACCGTATACAAGAGGTCCGCGGACAGCGCCGTGTTGAACGGCACATCATCGCGCACCATGCCGATCACCGTGGCCGCATAGTCGTTCAGCGGCGCGAACACCGTCTGGTTGCGGTTGGTCCACGGGATCGAGAGATTCTTCAGTGTCACGTTATAGAAGGTCGGCGCATTGCAGACCGTGCCCGTGCACTGCGTGACGTAGGCCGCCGCAGCGACCAGCCCGGCACTGCCGGGTGCCGCGCCTGGCGCCCCTGGCGCACACGGCGCCGCGGTGCCGTTACCGCAGATGAGCTCAGCCATCTGCTGCAGTGCTGCCGCCGAGGGCGGCACGCCGGCGATGCGCTCGTAGATGCGCTTGGCCTGCTCATATGGACCCGCGTGTGCGGGCAGGGGCAGCTGCGACAGCAGCACCACAGAACCCAGCAGCGCGAGACGTCGCGCGCGGCCCGCGTGGACCTGTGCCTTGTTGGTTACGATTTTCATAGCGCTCGTTAACTCCCAAACTGCCCGATGCGCGAGCGGACTATACGGTTGCCAAGCCCCACCCCTCGTTGTCTCAACCGCATGACGTCGCCAGGTGCCGACAGTTGGGGTTGTTGTAGCCGCGCACTGCTCCATGCGCTCCAAACTGCGAGACCGGTCACGGCGCACCCGCCATCGAACGTCTACCTAGTAGCGCGTTTGAGCGGTGCCCGTGAGGGGCTATGAGAACCGCGGCGAGCGCTGCGGCGCTGTGACGGGATGCGCGCTATCGGGGCCGTGCTGTGACGCGATGCGCGCTATCAAGATCGTCATGTCAATAAGTCATCAGTACGCGGCTGAATTACGTTACATTCGCATGCGACGAGACCAGCGCGCAGCGTGGGAGAGGCACATGCACCTGCGACACGAGCAGCAGCAATTGCAGAAACAGCGGTGGGGCGCGCGCGCGTGCGCCGCGCTGCTGCTGGCGTGCGCCCTGGCCGCCTGCAATGGCGGCGGCAGCGTCAACATTGCCAACAGCCAGGGCGGCGACCCGGCGACCGTCGACTACCCGATCTTCTACGTCAAGCACACCGTCCCGACCAATACCGACGGCACGCTGATGCAGGATGACCTGCGCATCATGCAGGAGGTGCTGCCGTCGGCTGACCTTTATATGCGCGCCACCGCCTCACCGAGCGCCGCGGAAACCAACATCACCGCACCGATCACCGCCGGTGCCGTGTGGGACGTGAAGGACGTGGACACCTCGGCGGACGGCACGATGGTGGTGTTCGCCATGCGGGGACCGCTCACCAAGAACCAGCAGGCGAAGAACCCGCCCTCCTGGCGCATCTACCAGTACAGCGTCGCCAACCATAGCGTGGCGCCGGTGATCGATCCGGCCAACGATCCGGATCCGGCGACTGTTGATGACGTCTCGCCGCACTATCTGCCGGACGGGCGCATCGTCTTCTCGACCACGCGCCAGGACCAGTCGCAGGGCGTACTGCTCGACCAGGGTGACCCGCAGTTCTCTGCCGAGGACGAAAGCCGCACTGAGCCGGCGTTCGTGCTCGAAGTGATGAACCCGGACGGCACTGGCATCCACCAGATCAGCTTCAACCAGAGTCACGATCGCGACGCCACGGTACTCGCCAACGGCCGCGTGCTGTGGTCGCGCTGGGACAACATGCCCTCGGGTGGACGCGACCAGCTGTCGCTCTACTCGTCAAACCCCGACGGCACTGACCTCGAGCTCTATTACGGCGCCAACAGTCACAACACCGGCACCAACAACACCACGGTCGAGTTCGTGCATCCGCATCAGATGCAGGACGGCCGCATCCTCGCCATCGAGCGCCAGTACACCGACGTCGACGACGGCGGTAACCTGGTGATCATCGACGGCACGCACTTCGTCGAGAATACTCCGCAGCAGTTGCTGGCCTTCAGCGCCTACGATGCCAATGCGCCGCAGACGCTCGCGACTTCCTACAACATCGTGACCATCCCCGGGCCCTCGCCCGGCGGGCGCTTCACTTCGGCCTATCCGTTGCAGGATGGTACCGGCCGCATCCTGGTGAGCTGGACCGAATGCCGGCTACTCGACACCACGCTCACCCCGCCGGCGGTCACGGCCTGCACCAGCAGCGCGCTCGCCGCCGCCAACCCGCAGGTGGCACTGCCGGTCTACAGCGTGTGGATGTTCGATCCGACCTCGAACACGCTGATCCCGATCATGCAGCCGGATACCACGGTGATGATCACCGATGTGGCCGTGGCGCAGCCGCGGCCGCTGCCGAACATCATCCCCGACCAGGTCGCCGGCGTCAGCCTCAATGAGAACTGGGCGAACGCCAGTGTCGGCGCCATAGATATAAGGAGCGTGTACGACCTGGACGGCGTCGATACCGCCGTGCCCAACATCGCCACGCTCGCCAATCCGGCAGTCACGCCAGCGAGCGCGCGGCCGGCACGCTTCGTGCGCCTGGAAAAAGCAGTGGCGATTCCGAGCCAGGACCTGCTCAAGCTGTCGGATGCCGCCTTCGGCGCCAGCAACTACATGACCGAGATCCTCGGCTACGCACCGGTCGAGCCGGACGGCTCGGTGATGATCGAGGTGCCGGCGCAGGTCGCCTTCCGCATCAGCGTGCTGGACGCCAATGCCCGCCGCATCACTCCGGCGCAGGGCGTGTGGCTGCAGGTGCAGCCGGGTGAGCAGATCAACTGCAACGGCTGCCATCTGCCGCAGGCCGGTGCGCAGAAGCCGCTGTCGCACGGGCGCCAGGGTCTGTTCAACTCGGCGTGGGCCGGAGCTGCCACGGCCGGGGCGCCGTTCCCGAACACCATCCCCTCCGGCAGCGATGCCTTCATTCCGCAGAACGCCGGCGAGACCATGGCGGAGTCGCGCATGGCGGTGAGCTGCTCCACCGACACGCCGCCGTGCGCGCAGATGATGCCGAGCATCGACGTGATCTACACCGACGTCTGGACCAATCCGGCGGTGGCCACGCCCAATCCGCCCATCTACTATCGCTACGACGATGCCACGCAGTTCTTCACCGCCTTCCCCACCACCGCGCTGTGCATCACGCAGTGGGCCTCGAACTGCCGCATCGAGATCAATTACCCCGAGCACATCCAGCCGCTGTGGGATTACCAGCGCACCGTCACCAATCCGACCACCGGTGCCGTGATCCAGAACAACACCTGCACGCAGGCCGGCTGCCACAATCCGCAGAATGCCGCCGGCACCGCGGTGAACCCGGCGGGCAATCTCGATCTGACGAACAGCGCCTCCGTCACCGAACCGCAGCAAGTGACTTCATATCAGCAGCTGCTGTTCGCCCATAACATCAGTATCATGGGCACGAACGGACAGCCGCAGCAGGTGTCGGTGGGCCCGTACGTGAATGCGGGCGCTGCCAATGGTGGACTGTCGAGCACGTTTCTGTCGCGCTTCGCGCCTGGTTCCGGTAGCACGCACGCCGGCTATCTGACCCCCGCGGAGCTACGCTTGGTGTCCGAATGGCTGGATATTGGCGCGCAGTACTTCAACAACCCATGGGATCCAGCGGTACCCGTCAATTGAGCAAAGGACGGACTTGAGCAGGCGTGCGCGCCCGGGTGCGCTCGCGAGCCTCCTGTTGCTGGCAGCGTTGCTCGCCCCCGCATGGTGCGCCGCGCGGCAGTACCTGCAGCTGTTCGTCACCGAGCCCTACCTCGAACTGCATACCGGACCGGGGCGCGGCTATCCGGTGTTTCACGTGGTGCCGCGCGACGAGAGTATCGATGTGCTGTTCCGCCGCACCGACTGGTTCAAGGTACGCACCGAGCACGGCGTGGAGGGCTGGGCCAGTCAGAAGGACATGGAAAAGACGATCCTCGCCGATGGCAGCCAGTTCCATTTCAATCTCGGTGACCGCGCCGGCTTCACCTCCCATACCTTCGAGGCCGGCATCTTTGCCGGGGCCTATGGGGGGGCCTCGCTGGTTTCCGGCTATGCCTCGTGGTCGTTCAACTCGCAGCTGGCGCTCGAGGGCGCGCTCGGCGGCTTCTACGGCCGCTTTTCCAATGGCTACACCGGAGACATTGGACTCGCGCACGTGCTGATGCCGGAGAAGCGCTGGTCGCCGTTCCTGACCCTCGGCATCGGCGAGGTGTACACCGAGCCCAAGGCCACCCTGGTGGTGCCCGCCAACCGCAACGAGCCCACTGCCTACGTCGGCGGTGGCATCCGCTTTTATCTTACCCGGCGCTTTTTCCTGCGCGCCGAGTACAAGGCGCACTGGGTCTTCACCAAGCGCAATCAGAATGAGGAAGCTGACGAATGGAAAGCTGGATTCGCGTTCTTCTTCTGAGTGCAGTGCTCGCAGCGCTCACCGGCTGCGCCTCGGTGCGCAACTGGTTCCACCACGGCTCCGCGCAGAACGGCGCCGCCGCCGACCAGTCCGTGGACCAGAACGCCCCGCCACCGCGGGTCATTGAACCCGAGGTGGCGCGGCGCCAGGTCAAGGTGCCGCGGATCCGCAGCTCCAATTTCGAGCTGGGGGCCGATTACGGGGTGCTTTCCATCGAGGACTTCGGCGCCCACCCCTCCTACGGTTTCACCCTCGCCTATCACATTACCGAGGACTTCTTCTTCCAGGGTGAGTGGGGCCGCGCGCGCGGCGGCCAGACCAGCTTCGAAACCTTAAGCGGCATCCAACTGCTTACTGAAGCTGAGAGACGCTTCACGTACTACGACGTCTCACTGGGCTACAACTTCCTGCCGGGCGAGGCCTTTATCGGTCGCGGCATCGCCATGACGAGCGCTATGTACTTCCTCGGCGGGGTCGGTGGCACCGAATTCGGCGGGGACACGAAGTTCACGGTGAATTTTGGTGCCGGCTACAGGATCGTGCCGGCGGACTGGCTGGCCCTGCACATTACCGTGCAGGATCACGTGTTCCAGTCGAGCCTGCTGGGCACCACCAAGCTCACCAACAACCTCGAGGCGCGCATCGGTACGACCGTCTTCTTCTAGAGGGACGAGCATGAAGAACCGAATCGCAGCGATTGTCGCCGTTGTCGCCATCGCCATGCCGGCGTTCGCCGGCACCGGCAGCGCCGCACCGTCGTTCACGCTTGGCTCGAACGGTGGCAAGGAAATCAGCCTGGCGCAGTACAAGGGCCAGGTGGTGATGATCAATTTCTGGGCGAGCTGGTGCGGCCCGTGCCGCGAAGAGATGCCGTTGCTGGAAAGCATTTACAAAAAGTACAACCGACTTGGCTTCACCATGCTCGGTGTGAACGTGGAGCCGGACTCGAAAGCGGCCAACGACTGGCTGAAGCAGACGCCGGTGAGCTTCCCGATCCTCTACGACACCGACAGCAAAGTGAGTAAGCTATACGAGGTCGCGGGCATGCCGAGCACGGTGATCATCGATCGCAACGGCACGTTGCGCGTGCTGCACCGCGGCTACAAGCCGGGCGACGAGAACGAGTACATGGACAGCATCCGCGCGCTGATCCGCGAGTGAGCGATGCCGGGCCGCTGGGAGGTTAAGAGCATGAGCACGGTGCAGCGACTGACGCGAGTGATGAGTGCCGCGCTGGCGCTCGCCGTGCTGGCCGGCTGCGCCGCGCCGACCCCGTGGGTCAAGCCCTACGAGCGCGAGCATCTCGCCGATCCGATCATGTCCTTCAATCGCGATCCGGTCGCCAACAGCTACGTCGATCACGTGTTCGAGACGCGCGAAGGCGCTCACGGCGCCACGGGCGCCGTCGGCGGCGGCTGCGGATGCAATTGAGCGGTGCGGCACGCGCCCCGCGCGTGCCAGCGGCACCGACCCTGAGTCCCTTCGCGCGCACGCTGCTGGCACTGGCGGTGATCACCGCGCCAGCGCTCGGCGGCGTACTGCCCGAAGACCGCGCCGACGTCATGTGGCACTACTACAACGGCGGCGACATCACGGTCGAAGGGCCGGAAGTGCTGGTGCGCAAGAAAGTGGGCGACAGCCTGTCGTTCACCGCCGGCTACTACGAGGACATGATCTCGAGCGCCTCGATCGACGTGAAACTGTCGGCGAGCCCGTACCACGAGGTGCGCAAGCAGGAGAATGGCGGCATCGACTACCTGCACGGCAATACCACTTACAGCGCCGGCTACATCCATAGCCGCGAGCCGGACTACATCGCCGACACCACCTACTACTCGATCAGCCAGAGCATGTTCGGCGATCTGACCACGGTCACCATGGGCTACCGCCGCGGCTGGGACCAGATCTTCCGCGACATCAAGGATCCGGACGGGCAGATCGTCAACGACCCGACCTTCCACCAGCGCGCCGATCACCGCGGCTACTCGCTGTCGCTAAGCCAGATCCTCACGCGCAACGCGATCATCAACCTGAACTATGAGCTGTTGACCGATCAGGGCTATCTGGCCAATCCGTACCGCAAGATCCGCTATCTGTCCCCGGGCGGCCTCGGCTTCACCCTCGCCGACCAGGTCTATCCGAACACCCGCACCAGCAACGCGGCCTCGATCCAGTGGAAGTACTACCTGCCGTGGAAGGCGGCGCTCACGGCGCAATACCGCTTCTTCCACGATACCTGGGACATCACGGCCAATACCGTCGAGCTCGACTACACCTTCCCGATATACAAACGCTGGCTGTTCGACACCTCGGTGCGCTACTACCAGCAGACCCACGCGAGCTTCTACAGCGACCTGTTCCCGCGCGCTGACTACCAGAATTTCATGGCGCGCGACCGTGAGCTGGCAGCGTTCCACAGTTACGACGTGGGCGCCGGTGCCTCCTATCAGTTCCACGTGCCGGGCGCGCCGTGGATCAGCAAGAGCACGGCCAACATCCGCTACGATCACCTGCTGATCGACTACAGCGACTTCCGCGACGCGCTGCTGGCTGCCGAGTACGGCGCCGGCAACGAGCCGCTGTACCGCCTGAACGCCAATATCATGGAGATCTTCGTCTCCATCTGGTACTGAGAGCGGCGCGCATCACCCCTGCGCGGCGGCCGCGAGTGCGTTAAGCTCCGCGATCAGCCGCTACCGCTTTTTCGTCGCTGTCGTCAAGCGGAGACAGCCTCAGGGGAACTACATGCGCATGCGCACCTCGCTCATCACGTTGCTGGCTGGACTCACCTTGCTCAGCGTCACCGCCGCCGTTCAGGCGCAGTCCGCGCGCGAGGAAGGGCGTCTGCTCATCGCCAGTGAGGTGCTGGAGGAGCTGCGCAACGCGCGCGATCAGGTGATCCCCGACCGACTGCTGGAGCGCGCCTACGGCATCGCCGTCTTCCCCGATCTCACCAAGGTCGCGTTCTTCGCCGGCGGGCGCCGCGGCCACGGGGTCATGGTGGTGCGCGACAAGCAGGGTCGTTTCAGCTCGCCGGTGTTCATCACCATGACCGGCGGCAGCTTCGGCTGGCAGTGGGGTGTGCAGTCGACCGACATCGTGCTGGTGTTCACCACGCCCAAGGGCATCGAGGGCATCAGCGGCGGCAAAGTGACACTCGGCGCCGACGCTTCCGTCGCGGCCGGCCCGGTCGGCCGGCAGGCCTCGGCAGCGACCGACGCCAGCCTCAAAGCAGAGGTTTATTCCTACTCACGCACTCGCGGAGTGTTCGCAGGTCTTTCGGTCGACGGCAGCGCCATCACCATCGACGACTCGGCCAACGCGGCCTTCTACAATAAGCCCGGACTGACTGCGGGCGACGTGCTCGCGGGCAGCGTGACCACGAACGACGATGCCGCACGGCGTTTCATGGCGGCGGTGGCCACCAGCACCGGTACGCAGCGCTCGGCCTCTGCCGCTGTGGCGCCGACGGTCGCAGCGCCGCCAGCCGCCGCCAACCCCCCGCCGCCGGCAGCACCGGCCGCCGCGCAGTCTTTCCCGCTGGCCGATCCGCACCCAGGCCAGGATCCGAAGTAGCGCTTCAGGGACTGCTGCCCGGTGTCGCCGCCACTGCTGCGGCGACTGCCGCAGGCGGCGGCGCGGCGAGCTTGCGGTTCATCTCCCGGCGTAGCAGCACATAGCTGGTGAGTGCCTGCAGCGTCACGGTGGCGACCGACAGGTACCAGACCTGCGTCAGCGTGAAATGCGCTTGCCGTGACAGCCAGAACAGCGGCGCCACATAGGTCAGCAGGCGCGATGCTGAACTTGCCAGCGCCGGCCAGGTGTTGCCGAGTGCCTGGAACCCACCGGAGAAGCTGAACACCAGCCCCGAGGCGACGAAGTTCCAGGAAATGATGCGCAGGTACCGGGCGCCGACCGCCACGACCTCCGGCTCGCGGCTGAACCACTCGATGAACCATTGCGGCCGCACCTGGCACAACAGCGTGATGGCCAGCATGAGGATCGTGCTGAGGATCACCGCGCTGCGCACGGTTTCGCGCACCCGCTCGAAACGCCGCGCTCCAAAGTTCTGCCCGGCGACGGGCGCCACCGCGAACGCCAGCGACATGACCGGCAGGAACAGTGCCTGCATCACCCGTCCGCCGATGCCGAAACCCGCCTGCGCGGCCGGTCCAAACGGGCGGATGACGTGATAGATGACGCCCAGGATCAGAAACATCACGAAGAACTCGCCGCCGGCCGGCAGCCCGACATTGAGAATGCGGCCGATGAGCGGCCAGCGCGGTGCCCACAGCTTCGGGTTGAGTGCGACGTAGTGTTCCAGGCGCACGAAGTAGACCCACAGAAAGATGACGCCCACGGCGATGGCGAGTGTGCTGGCGAGCCCCGCGCCGGCGGTGCCGAGCGCATGGTGCGTGAGCCAGCCGCTGATCAGGATCGGTGCCAGCACGGCATTCAGCACGACGGTGAGCATCTGCACGACCATGGTGGGCTTGACGATGCCGGTGCCACGCAGTGCCGATGCCATGGCGACCAGCGCAAACTGCAGGGCCATGCCGGGGGTGTACCACCACAGGTAGGCGGCGCCGGCCGTGGCGGCCGCCGGATCTGCAGCCAGCACGCGTGCGTAGCCGCTCCCGAACAGGAATCCGCCCGCCAGCGTGAGCACGCCGCAGATGGCTGACAGCAGCACCGACTGATTGAACACCAGGTTCGCGCCGGGCTGATCCTTGCGGCCCGCGGCGTGCGAGACGAGTGCCACTGTGCCGACGCCGAGCATCTGCGTGAGCGCCAGGATCACGAACGTCACGGTCCCCGCACTGCTGACCCCGGCGATCGCGGCATCGCCCAGACGCGACACGAAGTACAGATCGATGATGAAGTACAGCGTCTGGAACAGCATGCCGATGGCGATCGGCACCGCCATCTCCACCAGCAGTTTCGGGATGGGTCCCTGGGTCAGATCCTTCATGACATCGCCTGCCTTTCTGGCGCCCTAAAGAGCGCGAATCCACGCAGTGAACTCATCGGTTCACCCCACCACAGTCCTATCGACCTGCCCGCATCAGCTCACGCGCTTATAGCGCTTGCGCCATTTGCGCCAGTCGCGCTCGAGGGACAGCGCCATGCGCCCGGCCGCCTTGGCGAGCCACGCGCCGCGCCGCGTCTTCAAGTCCGCGAGGATGCGCGTGCGCTGCCCTGGCGTGCCGAGATGCATGTTGGCGGTCTCCCAGCCCATCATCCACAGCAGGCGCGCTTCGTCGCGCCCGCGCGGCAGGCTCGCAAGCTCGATGCGGCTGCAGTCGGGCGCGAGCCGCCGGATCAGCCAGGTGCCATGGACGGACAGAAACGGGTCTGGCACGCGCACCGCGCGGCGAATGAGCTCCTGATAACGCGGCGGGCGCAGCTTCTGTCCCCGCGCCCAGAGCCACGCGGACGGCGCGAGCGGCTTGGCTTCGCGCGCAATCATGCCGCCGCGCCAATCGGCGAGTGCGACCAGACGCAGTCGCCCGAGACTGCCGAGTCCCGCCTGGCGGTGCACCAGGCGCAGGCCGAACTCGCCGTGCGGCAGTGCCCGGTCGAGCAGAGCCCGCGGACGCCCGTGCACCGGGCGCGCGGCGGTTGGCAAGGCGCGCAATCGATCCCAGAACGGCCGCTGGTCCTTGAGCCGCGCGATGGCCAGATCACGCAGCCAGCGATAGCGCTCCGCCAGCACCGCCGCCCCGCCACCTTCACTCAGCGACTCGCCGTAGCCCTCGACGATCGCGGCGCAGGCGCTGCGCCCGGACAACCTCAGCTGCGACTCCTGCGCCGCCAGCAGCGCGCTCGTGCCGAGCCGCACCAGGTCCTGCGTATAGGGCAGCACCACCGTCTCATCGAAATCGTTCACGCCCCAGATGAGGCGCCCCTCGGCGTCGCGCCAGGTGCCGAAGTTCTCGACGTGCAGGTCACCGACGGCGAGCACCTTCGGTGCAGCGCCGAGCTCAGCGCAGGTCTCGGGCCACTGCTGCGCCCAGCGGTAGAACGTCGCACGCAGGAAGCTGAAGACGTCGGCCGCCATCAAGCGGTGCTTGAGCTCGAGATCGCTGCGCAGGACGGGCAGGCGGCCGGCGAGCCAGCGCTCGTAGGCGGCGGTCGTCGCGAGGATATCCATGCTGCCGCAGATTAGATGAGGCGCTGCGCAGCTGCCAGATCAGTGCAGCGGGCCGGAGCCCGCCCCAACGCCTGCGAGTTCACGGTAAGCGGCGGCGAACTGTGGCCACCAGCGATCGCGCCGCAGGTAACTGTGGCTGACGCCCGCCAGCGGCACAAAGCGCGCCCCGGCAAGCGCTGCGGCGAAACTGCTGGAGTCGGCCGGCGGACACTCGTGGTCGTCGAGTCCGTGCAGCGCGATCCATGGCGCCGGCAGTGCCGCCGGCGGCTGCAGCCGCACGCCGCCGCTGCGCGGCGTCGAGGGGACCGCGAGCGCGTGGCACAGCGGCTTCACCAGGTCGAAGTCCGCACAGAAGGAGAGAGTCACTGCGCCGGCAAACGTGCCGCGGGGCGCCTGCGCCAGTGCGATAAAAGCGAGCGTCGCACCCGCCGAGTGTCCGATCAGCACGGGTGCTGCCGGCGGCACGGCGTAGCGCTGCTCGAGAGCGCGCGCCAGCCCCGCCAGATCATCGGCCGGCGAGACGCACGCCGCCGGATCGCTGCTGAAACTTGCCAGCAGGTCGCGCACATCCACGCCGGCGACGAGCGTGCCATCGGTCGCGAGCTGCCGTGCAATCGCAGCGATGTGATAACTCCAGCCGCGATCGCCCGACAGCAGCAGCGCGAGGCGTTGTGGCGGCCCCGGCGGCAGATACAGATGCAGCTCGTGGAAGCGCCCGAAGGATGTCACCTCGGAACGGCGCGCGTCATCAACGCTCGCACACTGCACGAGTATCAGGCCGGTGAGCGCAGCCAGGGCCGGGCGCCAGGCGCGCACCGGTCCCCCCGCCTCGCTGCGGGGGCCGGCACGTGCTGCCCTGCGCCTCAGAAGCGCTGCGAGAACTTGATGCCGATCGTGCGCGGCTGCACCGGCAGGATATACACCTGGTTGTTGATCACCGGATTACTCTCGGTGAAACGTGACAACTGGGCACGCTTGTCGGTGGCGTTGCTCACGAACACCTGCAGGTTCATGTTGCCACGATCGACGCCGCCGGAAAGATCCAGCATGCCCCAGGCGGGCATCATGCCGATCTCCGCCACCACCGGCGCCTGCAATACCGGCGCGGTCTTGTTCTGGTAGGTAAAGCTCGCCTGCGCAAACGGCGCCCACTGATTGATCGCACCCCAGGTGTAGCGCGCGGTCAGCGTGCCCTTGAACTTCGGCACGACCGGCAGGTTGGTGCCAGCCGGCGCCAAGGGACCGACCCACTCGCCGCCCGGCAGGAACGGATAGGCGTTCGTCTGGGTGGCACAACTGGTGACGCCGATGGGCGAAGGCGCACCGCAGTAGTTCTCCGTCAGCACCGGATTCAGCCAGGTGAAGTTGCTGCTGATCAGCAGGTGTTCGGTGGGCACGAGGTCGAGCTCGTTCTCGACGCCCTTGATGCGCGCATCCCCGCCGTTGGCGATCGCGGTGATGCTCGGCGGCACCAGGAACGAGAACTGGAAGTTCTTCCAATCTTCCCAGAACAGCGCGCCGTTCCAGCGGACGCGATGATCGAGCCACTCGGTTTTCCAACCCACCTCATAGTTGATGAGATAGTCAGCCGCGTAGGGCGGAGAGTTGGGGCCGGAGACGCGATTGACGCCGCCCGGGCGGAAGCCCTTGGAGTAAGTGAAGTACACCAGCTGCTCGGGTGTGATCTTGTACGTCAGTGTGCCCTTGGGTACCGTGCCGTGATCACTCGTTTCCGCGTCGAGGTTGGTACAGGGCGCGAACTTGGTCGAGGGCGGCGTGGTGCAGGGGCCACCCAGGGGGTAGCCCGGGCCGTAGCCGAAGAAGCCGAGCAGCGAGTTGTCGTACTTGTACCAGCGGATGCCGCCGGTCAGCTCCAGTTGCGGAATGATCTGCCAGCTCGCCTGCGCGAACGTCGCCCAGTCGCGGTCGACGCGCTGCTCGTCGGTCAGCCAGATCGCACCGGGAAAGCCCGGCACGGAATATGCCGTCGCGAGCGGATCCGGTCCCGGGGCAGGCGGCGTCACAGTGCTGGTGTAGCCGTAGCCCGGCATGGTGTACAGCTGCCAGATGTCATGCAGCTGGCGCTGAATGAATGCACCCACGGTGCCTTTGACCGGATACTCGGCTGGCGTGGTGAGGCGGATTTCGTGACTCCACTTCTCGAAGTAGCCGGCACCGTTGACGAACTGCTGCGGCATGATCGGCTTACCGTTGTTGCCGATGTAGTTCACGCCCGAGCCGTACACGCGGTCGTAGAACTCGGAGTAGTCGCTGTAGTCGGCCACGGAGCTGCCGTCGCGCTTGAAGTAACCACCGGCATACACCAGGTCGAAACCGCTCATTTTGCCTTCGACCGTGAGCGCTGCCTGATACCAGGAGTCGAGCGAATTCTCGGGTCCGAAATGCACCAGGTCGAGGTCGCCGACCGCCGGGTCGTAGGCGAAGAAGCCCTCGGTCGAAATGTCCTGCGCCATGAACGTCGGCGTGATGCTCCAGTTGTCGCCGACATCGAACTTGATCGCCCCGCGGCCACCGCGGGTGTCAACCGTGTTGTAATCATTGCGCAGCCAGGCCGAGTTGCTGATGGAGCCGGCACCGATCGGCGCGATCGTTGGGCAGGCATAGGTCTGCGGCGTCTGCCCGGCCCAGGTGGGAAAGGTGCGCACGCCGTTGAAGATGCAGGCGTTGGCATCGGTGCCCGGGACGTTGCTGATGTAGCCCGCGTCGTGCTCGTCCCAGCCGACCAGCCGGACTGCCGCGAACGAGGCCAGCGGGATGTTGACGAAACCCTCGACCTCGTAACCGGTGCCGCCGTGATCGACACGGTTGCCCTGGATGTCGTAGCCCGCCGCAAACTTGGTCGGGTCGGGCTTGTTGGAAATGATGCGCACCGTGCCGGACTCGGAGCTCGCGCCGAACAGCGTGCCCTGCGGTCCCTCCAGCACCTCGATACGCTGCACGTCGTAGATGTGCACATCGGGCGTGCCGTCGATGGTGGTCACCGGCATTTCGTCGAAGTAGATGCCGACACTCGGCTGCGAGCCGGAATGGTTGCCGTCGCCGCCGCTCACCACACCGCGGATATAGACGTGCGCGTCGCCCGGCTGGCCGTTGCTGCCCTCGCCCTGCCCGCGCACGTAGGAGATGCTCGGTGAGTACTTCACGTAGTCATCGAGGTTGACGATGCCCATTTGCTCGATCTTCTGCGTGTCGAACACTTGCACGCTGATCGGCACGTTCTGCAGGTTCTCGACGCGCTTCTGCGCGGTGACCACGACCTCCTGCAGACCGCCGCTTTCGGCCTCGGCGCCGGCGGCGGCATCAGCGGCATACGCCGCTGGCACTGCGGCGAGTAGCGTCGCAGCAACGGGAACACTTCTTCGCAGGACTACACGGCGCGTGCCGGCTTGTTCACGCGCCAATTTCCGCCGTCTACTACGTGTCATCGCTGGACCTTTTCTATTAATTCGATTGTGGTAAAGGCGCCGCTCCCTTGTGTCCAAGCGTAACCGATGCGAATCGATTTTCAAGAAGGCGCGAGTGCGCTAAATCGTGTTCGGTACCTCCGGGTAGCGCACCAGCACTTCGCCGAGCGCCGACTTGAGCGGCGTCAGATACGGCTCGAAGTGTCGCCAATGTTCAAGCGCTTCGCGGAAAATCGGCTGACGCACCTGCTCGGAGCTTGCGGTACGCACCGCGCGCTCGTTCTCATGGAACCTCAGGCACGCCGCTTCGAACGGCAGCCGGCAATAGCCGAGCAGCGCGCGCACCTGCGCCTCGGTAGCGCCGATCATGTCCTCGTAGAGCACCCGGTGCACACGCCGCGGCAGCACCTGGTCGAAGTGCGCCATGAGGGCGACGTAGTCGCGGTAATAGTGCCCGATGTCCTCCAGTGAATAGGTGAAATTCTGTCCGCGCGCAAAATGCTGGCGGAAGCAGGAGAAGCCGCAGCCGAGCGGGTGGCGGCGCGCGTCGATGATGCGCGCGTTCGGCAGGATCAATTGAATGAGGCCGACATAGAGGCAGTTGTTCGGCATCTTGTCGACGAAAAACGGCGCGTCGCTCTTACGCAGCGCGCGCGTGCGCTCCAGATAGCGCTCGCCCAGCAGGCGCAGCTCCTCGGGCGGCAATTCCGCCAGCGCCTCCAGAAACGCCGCCTCGCCGGCGCCGCGGCGGGCAATCTCGCGCGCCAGCAGCGGGATGTCGGGCAGCTCCATGGTGCCCTCGACGAGCGAATGGCTGGCGAGGATCTGCTCGATGAGCGTCGATCCCGAGCGCGGCAGCCCGACCACGAAGATCGGATCGGCCGCGGGGGCACCGGCGCCGGCGCGGGCGGCGAAGAACTCGGCAGTGAACAGGGCGCGCGAGCGCGCCACTAAGCGGCTGTTGTCCTGCGAGTCGTACGGGTGCATGCGCCGACGCAGCGCATTGCCGGCCTGGTAGTGGCCGAAGGAGTCCTGCCAGGCGCACTGGTCTTCCAGTGCCTTGCCGAGTGCAAACTCGAAATGCAGGCGGTCTTCGTCCGCAAGATCAGGGCGCGCGAGCGCGCTGCGCAGGCTGTGCAGCTCGCCGTCAGTGAAGCGGTAGGTCTTGAGGTTGGCGAGGCTCCACCAGGCTTCACCGAGGGTTGGCTCGAGCGCGATCGCGCGCCGATAGGCGGCGATACTGTCGTCGCTGCGATTGACCGTCTTCAGCGCATGTCCGTAACTCAGCCAGCCCTTGGGCTGCTGCGGGAACTCGTGCAGCAGCGGCTCGTACACGCGGATCGCGGCCCGGTACTCACCGAGGTGGGCGAGCACTGCAGCGTGCAAATTGCGGTAGCCCGGGTGGCGCGGCTCCTTGGCGAGCAGCTGCTCGACCTGCATGAGCGCCTGTGCGCCTTTGCCCTGGCGATTGAGCACCATGGCGTAGTTGTGACGGGCGGCATCAAAGCTCGGCGCCAGCTCGAGGCAGCGCTCCAGCAGCTGCTGCGCGTCCTGATAGCGACGCAGGCGCGCCGCCACTTCGGCGCGCATACGCAGCGCCGCCACGTCGGTGGGATGGCCCTGCAGATGTGCGCGCAGGCGCGCATCGGCGAGCGGCAGGTCGTTGCTGACCAGGGCACGCGCCGCCTCGGTGAGGCGCGGGTCGCTGCTCGCGGCCTGCAGATAACGCGCACGAGCCTCGTCGGCGCCCGGCGCATCCCCCTGAGTATCGAGCTGGTCAGCCAGCAGCCGCCAGGCATCCGCTGAGTCCGGCTTCAGTAACAGTGCGCGCCGCAACGCGGCGACGGCCTCCTCCGTGCGGCCGCTCTCACTGAGCGCCACGGCGAGTTCCAGCTGCACGGGGGCTGCGCGCGGCTGCGCGCGCGCGAGCGGCTCGAGAATCTGCAGAGCGGCCGCGCGCTGCCCGCTGATGCGATGCGCCGCTGCGAGGATCAGCTGCGCGCGCGGATGGCCGGGCGCGAGCTTGAGGATCTCGCTCGCCTGCTCGGCCGCGAGCCGCGCATCCCGCTGCAGCAGCCGTGCCGCATGAGCCAGAGCGACCTCGAGGGTGCCCGTGGGCTCTGGAAGCTTGCTCAACCGGTTGCCCTAAGGTCGCAGTCCATGATTGTGGCGGATCCTAGGCAAGTTTCCGCCGTCCGAACAGCTCCGTACCGGTAGTCGGGCAGTACACCCCCCAGTAAGAGAGATGGGCTTTCGGGCGCGCTTGCGGCACATTATTCGGCTCACCTGATCATGGCGAGGCGCTGCAGGAGCACCCGTTGAGCGAAACCGTCCCCGCCCCGAACCCGGTGGTGAACCGCATCGGCGCCGCCGGCAGTACCGCCGTCGGCATCCTCGCCGCCATCAGTTTCTGTCACATGCTCAATGACATGATGCAGTCGCTGCTGCCGGCGCTGTATCCCATGCTCAAGAGTTCCTACCGTCTGAGTTTCGGCCAGATCGGTCTGCTGACCTTCACTTTCCAGTTCACCGCCTCGCTGCTGCAGCCCCTGATCGGTGCCTATGCCGACAAGCGGCCACGGCCCTACTCGCTGGCCGTCGGCATGGGCTTCACGCTCATTGGCCTGGTGCTGCTCGCCTTTGCCGACAGCTACGCGCTGCTGCTGGTGGCGGCCGCGCTGATCGGCACCGGCTCCTCGGTGTTCCATCCGGAATCCTCGCGCGTCGCGCGCATGGCCTCGGGCGGCAAGCACGGCCTCGCGCAATCGGTATTCCAGGTGGGCGGCAATTTCGGCTCCGCCGCCGGACCGCTGCTGGCGGCTTTCATCGTGCTGCCGCACGGGCAGGCGAGCGTGGCTTGGTTCTCGGCGGTGGCGCTGCTCGGAATGTTCGTGCTGCTCAACGTCGGGCACTGGTACAAGAGCCACGGCCTCAGCCGTCTGCGGCGCGCCGCCGGCGCGCAGCCGGCCGCTCCGCGGCATCATGTGGTGCGTGGCATCAGCGTGTTGCTGGCACTCATCTTCTCCAAGTATTTCTACCTGGCGAGCATCACCAGCTACTACACGTTCTATCTGATCGAGCAGTTCCACGTGTCGGTGCGCAGTGCCCAGCTGCACCTGTTCGTGTTCCTCGCCTCCGCGGCGCTCGGTGGCATGATCGGCGGTCCGCTCGGTGACCGGGTGGGCAGCAAATACATCATCTGGGCCTCGATCCTGGGCGTCGTGCCGTTCACCCTGCTGCTGCCGCACGCCAATCTGTTCTGGACCGGCATCCTCACCGTGCCGATCGGTCTGATTCTGTCATCGGCCTTCCCGGCGATCGTGGTGTACGCGCAGGATCTGCTGCCCGGTCGCACCGGCACGGTGGCCGGATTGTTTTTCGGCCTGGCGTTCGGCATGGGCAGCGTCGGCGCCGCGGTACTGGGCAAGCTCGCCGATCATTTCGGCATCAGCTGGGTGTACGGCGTCTGTGCTTTCCTGCCACTGATCGGCTTGCTGGCGGCGCTGCTGCCGGACGTGCACAAGTATCACGCGCAACAGGCCGCGCCGGCGCGCGCATGATGCTCCTGTCGCACGCGCTGCTGGATGAGCTCGCGACCAAGGCGCAGGCGAGCCCGCGGGCGCGCGCCCACCACAATATTCACCCACACGCTTCCGACCCAGTGCAGCGCTTCCTGGTGGTGGCGCTGCGCGATTCCTACTTCCGTCCGCACCGCCATCGCAGTAAGTCGGAGCTGGCCACGCTGCTGCGCGGGCAGGTCACTCTGCTGACGTTCGATGCGCGCGGCCAGGTCACCGCGCGCTTCCGCGTAGGTGACGGCACCGAGAGCCTTGCCTACGAGACACCGCCAGACACCTGGCACACGCTGGTGCCGGGCGAATCGGGTGTCGCTTTCCTCGAGGTCAAAGAGGGTCCGTACGATGCCGCCACCGCCACGGAGTTCGCACCCTGGGCGCCGCCCGAGGGCGATATTGCGGTGGCGCGCTTCTTCGCCTGGTTGCGCGAGGCGCAGCCAGGCAGCACGCCGCCCGTCTGAGTCAGACCTTCTGCGACGGAACCTGCCGCTGCAGTCCACGCAGGTAGCTGCCCAGCTGATCCGAGGGCATGGCTTCCTCGAGATAGGTAAACGTACCCGACTGCATGACTTCGCGTCCGGCGGCCGCCAGGCCTGCCATGGCAGATCGATACAGCGAGGTCGACAGGCTCACCCGGCGCACTCCGGCCGCAGCGAGCTCTGGCACCGAGAACGATCTGTCGCGCATACCGACCATGAAATTCACCGGGCGCCGCAGAGCCGCGCACACGCTGCGCACCGCGGGCAGATCCGGCAAGCCCGGAGCGAACAGAACGTCAGCCCCGGCACGCTCGAACGCCTGCAGACGCCGCAGCGTGTCTTCCAGATCCACGCCACCGTAGAGAAAGCCCTCGGCGCGGGCTGTGAGCACGAACGGAAACGGCAGCTGGCGCGCCGCCTCCGCGGCAGCCGCCACGCGCTCGACCGCGTGTGCGAACCCGTAGAGCGGCGCGCGCTCATCGCCACTCGCGTCCTCGATCGAGCCGCCCACCAGCCCGGCTTCCGCCGCCAGGCGGATGGTGTCTGCCACGACCTCCGGAGCAGCGCCAAAACCGTTCTCCAGATCTGCGGCCACCGGCAGCGGACTTACGGCCGTGATGAGGCGCGCGTGCGCGAGGGCCTCGGCGCGCGTGATCTCGCCGTCGAGTCGTCCGAGCGTGGCAGCGCACGCTGAGCTTGAGGTCGCGAGCGCCTGGAAGCCCAGTCCGGCCATAACCGCAGCCGAGCCGCCGTCCCAGACGTTGGGAATGACGAACGTGCCGGCCTGATGCAGCGCCTGAAACGCGCGCGCCAGTTGCGGCTGGTTCATCGGCGGCGCTCGGTCAGGAGTGTGGAAGAACCCCGGTTCATCGCAGTCTGCTGGGCCTCTCTCAAGGGGACAGAATTATAGAACCTCCGAGCGCGCATTCAACGCGCGCAACGCAACGCGCATGGGATCTTGCGCCGCGCCGCTTTTTGACTTCCGCGCCACGTCGATGGCGCTAAAGTGGCTTATGCGCCTGCTGCTCCTCCTCGGGACGCTCGCCGCGCTCGCGCCACTGCAGGCCGGCGCGGCAGTGAGCCCCTGTCCGCGCAACGCCGCCGCCGCGCCCGCGCTCGAGCGGTTGCGCACGAGCATGGCCGCGGGTCGGTTCGTCGCCTACGAACCGACCTCGCTGGCAGTTGCCAACGGCAAAGTGACCGCGGCAGATCCCGTGAGCGTGCGCGCTGACCTCACGGTGCTGCGCCACCAGTTCGACGGCCTGATCACCTACGATGCAATTCACGGGGCCGAGAGCATCGCGCCGCTCGCTGCCGAACTGCATTTCCGCGCGCTGATCATCGGTGTCTGGGATCCCACCGACGCAACACAGCTCGCCGCGGCACTCACGACTGCCCGGCGTTATCCCGCTCTGGTAGTTGGAATCTCGCTCGGCAACGAGCTGTTGTTCGCTCAGCGCAGCGACCCGGCGGCCCTCTCGGCGCTGGTGCGCCGGGTACGCGTGGAGGTGCCCGCACTCGCCCTGAGCACCACCGAGCCCTTCCACATCTACCAGCAGCCGAATGTGGCCGCGCTTCTCAAGGAGCTCGATTTCCTGCTGGTCAACGTGCACCCGGTGTTCCAACCGTGGTTCCGTAGCGCCGGCGATGCGACCGCGGCGCAGTTCGTCGTCAACGTGCTGACGCTGTTGCGACCGCTCGCCTGCGGGCCGCTGTTGGTGAAGGAGACTGGCGTGCCCACGGCGCCCGTGGAGCAGGGCTTCAGCGAAACCCGGCAGGCCGCGTTCTATCGCGAGCTGCGCGGCCGGCTCACCCCGACGCGCGATCAGGCGTTCAGCTATTTCGCGGCTTTTGATGCGCCGTGGCGCGCGCTCGATGCGACGCCCGTTGCCGGGCCGCATGCGGAAGAAGCGCACTGGGGCCTGTTCGACTCGCGCCGTGTACCGAAGGAAGCCGCGCGCGAGCTCGCGCCGCTGCCCCACTAGCGGTCACTTCACCGCCATCACGACCTTCACTTTGTCGCCGCTCTCCGCTTTCGGTGGAGTGTTCACAATGAAGACCCGCGCCGGCTCGATCTGGCCATCTGACAGCAGCGCATCCTGAATCACTTGCGCCCGCTGCTTGCCGAGTGCTTGCAGGTCTGCTTCTGACACCTGGATGTGATCCAGCAGGGCCGTGTTGAGATCGGCGATGGCCGGATCGTACGCTGGCGTCTCCTTGCGCTTGGTCTGCTGCACGGCCAGCACGCTCGGCGGCAGCGCCGCATCCTTGCCGAGGTCGGCCTGGAACTGCGCCAGCAGCAGCTTAAAGTGTTGTTCCGGATCGGCGAGCGCCAGCTCGCCCGCAGTGTCGGGGTGCTTCTTGCCTTCTCGCGTAGCCTGTTCGCGCGCCAGCAGTTCATCGCGCAGACGTACTGCCGCCAGGCGCGGCTGATCAATCGTCTTGGAGTAGACGATCGGCACATCAAGCTTCAGCTGCGGACGCTCCTTGAGCGCCTTGGCGATCGAGGCGAGCTGGTCCTTAGCCGGTGGCTGCAGCTCGGCACTGCCGGGGTCGAAGTCGATCTCGTTGACGTGCTCGCCGCCGCCAAACAGGTGCCCGAGCAGTGCGAACGGCGCGGTCGCCGCCTTGACGATGATGTTGACGAAGATCTTCCAGATGATCGGTCCGTAACGAAATTTCGGATCATCCAGCGAACCATTCATCGGCAGATCCAGGTCGATGACCCCGTTGCGATCCTTGAGCAGCGCGACCGCCAGTTTGAACGGCGCGTGGATGGCATCGGGACTCTCGACGCGTTCGCCGAGCTCCAGCTGGTCCACCACGAAGTGCTGCTTGGCATCGAGTTTGCGCTGGTCGATCTTGTAGCTGACATCGACCGAGAGCTTGCCTTTGTCGATCTTGTAACCGACAAAGTGTCCCGAGTACGGATTGACAATCGTGAGGTCGACGTCCTTGAAGCTCATGGTGACGTCGGTGTACAGCGCCGCGGACAGCAGATTGAGCTCACCGCCGATGTGCACCGGCGAATAACGGTCGAGCTTGCCGTTGAGCTCCATCTTGGCACGCGAGCGCGGATCGGACGACAGGCCCGTGATCGTGCCGCCGAGTGCCTGAATGCCGACCGAGAAACTCGGCTTGATCCAGAAGTCGGCATAGTTGGCGGAGCCATCGATTACGCGCACTGTGCCGATCGACAGCGGAAATCGAGTGAGCGGAGTCGGCGCCGCCGGCGGCGGCCGCTTGGCCGCCGTGCGCGCGGCCTGGCGCGGCGTGCGCGGCTTATCGGCCACCGGCACCTTCTCAGCGGCGGGTGCTGCCTTCTTGGCCCCGGGCGGCGACAGCACCTCGTCGATGTTGGTGCTGCGGTCCGGGGCGATGATCATGCGCAGGTAGGGCGCGAGCGCAGTAATGCTGCCGATGCGCAGGCTGGCTGGCTGGGAGCTGTAGTGGATGTCGGCGACGCGCAGCTCCTTCCATTTGATGAAGTCCTGTTTGAGGGCGTTATCCACGGTGCGTAGATCCGTCAGCTGCGTGCCGCCCTGCACCGTCAGCGCGCCATCCGCCTTGCGTTCGAAATCGATCTTGCTGCCCAGCGTCCCCTTGAGCAGCGTCATCGAGGTGTACTCGGCAAGGTAGGGCTGCAGCGCCGTGAGCGGCAGGCTGGCGGTCTCAACATGCGCGCTGATGGCGCCGGAGGCGGGCGTCACTTTCGCCTTGGCAGAGATCTTGCCGGAGGAGTTGATCCCGGAGTCGAGCGTGATGTCGAGCACATCGTCGGGCTTTAGATTGAAGCCCGCCACATGCATGTTGATCGGGTTGAGCAGCAGGGTTGCAACCGGGTTGAGCGAGCGGTCCTCGGCGGAAACCTTGAAGCCGGTGAGCGCGATGTCGGGCACCGACACGCTCCAGGCGGCAGAGGCGGGCGCCGGGCTGCTGCGCGGTGCCGGCGCGGAGGCTGCCGCCGGCGCGCTGCCGCTCAGCGGCACTGCGGCGGCGCCTGCTGCGGTACCTGTCAGCTCGAGCAGATTCAGCTGGCGCTGTGCGCCGCTGAGCCATGCCTTGATATCACCGCCGGAGAGCTGCACTTTGGCAACCGTGACCGTGTGCTTGCTGAGATCGATGGCGGTTTCATCGACACCGATGTGCGCGACGTCGATGTAGTTCTGCGTGCCGCCCTTGGGCTTGATGCCCAGCCCGTTGATCACGGTACTGTGTACCTTGACGCCGAGCGCGAGCTCGCTCGCGCTATTGGCGAGATCGTACTCTCCCTTGATACCGATGACGCCCGCATCGATCTCGCACGGCAGACTTGCGCGCAGGTAGCTCCAGATGGTGCGCGCCTTGAGATCGCTGATCTCGAACACACCGTGCGAGGACAGCGGCGCCAGATGCACGGTGCCGCTCCACACGAGCCGCTCACCCTCGGGCGATGCGGCATCGAGTGTGTAGTCGTTGCCGGTGGCGGCGCGCGTGCTGAAGTCGCGCAGCTCGAAAGCGATCGGTTTGAAATCTGCGCGGAACGGCGCCGCATGGCTGTGATCCTCGAACACGCTGCTGCCGGCAATGACGGCGAAACGCTGAATGAACAGCCGCAGCGGCGGCTGCGGCTTCGGCGGTGGCGGCGGCGCTGGCGGGAAGCCCTTACCGAGGTCGGCCAGATTCAGCGCGCCGCCCGGACGCAGCACGGCGCGCACGTACGGCTGCTCGAGGATGATCTCACGAAAACTCGGTCCGAGGCGCCACAGGCTGGCGAACTGCAGATCGACGTGCAGCCGCTCGAATGACAGCAGGGTCTGCCCGTCGCTGTCTGGCAGCGCGAGCTTGGTGACATCAAGTTTGAGTGTGAAAGGATTGAAATGGATCTCACCGAGACTGAGCGTGCGGTGATAGTGGCTGCTCACGAACTCCTGCGCATACTTGCGCGCGTAGTGCGGCACGGCGACAAATCCGACCAGCGCGTAGGCGCCGACCAGCACGGCGACGATCGCAAGCCCGATGAGATAGCGGCGATATCGGCCCATACATCCCGCTCCCTTCTTGTTGTCTGACTATCCTAGTGCATCGCCGCGGCCGCCACCAAAACCGCCGGCGCGCCGGCCGCGCTAGAGCGGTTCGGTCAAGCTGGCATCGTTGGCCAGCCGCGGGCTGTTGACACGCCGGCTGACCTGCCACGCCTGCATCAGCGGGTCCGGATACGGCTGGAGCAACGCTCGCGCCTGAGCCTGCGGACCGCTCAGCCAGTCATGGTGCGCTTCCGCGGGCAGCACCGCCGGCATGCGCGGCTTGCCGTTGTGCACTTCCGCCAGCAGGCGGTTGGCCGGTACCGTAATGAGCGTACAGGAAAGCAGCAGGCTGCCATCAGCGCGTCGCGAGCGCTCCCACAGTCCCGCCACCCCGAAGACCTCACGCTGCGTGAGCCGGATGAACCAGGGGTCACGACTGCCGTCGGCATTGACGTGCGGTTCGTAGAAACCGCCCATGACGAAGATGCAGCGCTGTCCGCGGCTCCACGGCTCGCGATAGGCGGGCGCACTGTCGATGCGCTCGGCCGTGGCATTGATGGTCGAGGCTTTGAGCGGCACACCGCGCGCCCAGTACGGCACGAGCCCCCAGCGCATCAGCGTCGCTTCCGCTTCACCTGCCGTGGCGATCGCAACCGGGACCTGTTCGCTCGGCAACACCCGGTAACTCGGCGGGTAGTCCCAGTGGCCGCGGCGAATGCCCATCGCGCGCTCCGCCTTGGCCGCTTGCGCCAGAATGTACTTGCCGCACATGGGCTTAAATCGTCCACAGTGTCCAAAGCGCGCTGACACTGTGTGGACGATCACCGTCCTGCGTCCGCACACTCGGTCGATGTTGCCGTGGAACTGCCTGGAGCGACTGCGCGACCATTTCGGCGACTATGTGATCGTGGTGACCTGCCGCTGCTGCCGTCATTCGCGCGAGCTCACCCCGGCCGAGCTGGTGCGCCGCTGCCGCGCCGGTTGGGACGAGCCGCTCGCCAACATCGTCGTACGCCTGCGCTGTCGCTGCGGCAAAAAACAGATCGACGTGCAGGTGGGATTCAACCGCAAGCCCCGCGGCTGGACCAGCAACCCCTCCTAGGTACGGATGGTAAGGGAGCGGCCTACGCGTTGCGCCGCATGAACTGCCGGTGGCCACAGCGGGCCATCAGCCGGCACTCGATGGACGTGCCTGCATCGCCGCTTCCACCCGGCGCTTCATCTCATCCGGCGTCACGTCTTCGACGTGCGTCGCCACGGTCCAGACGTGGCCAAAGGGATCCTCCAGCGTCCCGGAGCGATCGCCGTAGAATTGATTGACGACCGGCCGCAATGCCTTGGCGCCGGCCTTGACCGCGCGCTGGTACACAGCGTCGACGTCTTCGAGGTACAACAGGATGCTGACGCTCGAACCGCCGAGCGCGCGCGGTCCGCGATATCCCATGTCAGGATGCTCATCGGCGAGCATGATCACGGAGTCGCCGATCCTGATCTCGGCATGACCGATCCTGCCCTGCGGATCTGCCATGCGCAGCATCTCGCTCGCACCGAAGGCGCGCTTGTAGAACTCGATCGCTTCCGCGGCACCCTTCACGATCAGGTACGGCGTAGCGGTCCGGTAACCTTCCGGGACTGGCTTGATACTCATGACCTACTCCTCTGGAGTTCTCCCAGCGAGTCTACTCCCCCGCTGTGGTCAAGTTAATGAAGGCGCAGGTCATCCGGCAGCGTGGCGGTTTCCCGGTCGGAGGAGGTGCGCCGCGGCCCCTGCCGATACCAAAGCGCGTAGATCGCAGCCAGCCCCAGCAGGAACGGCACGCCGAACAGCAACGTCGGTCGGAAAGCCGCGCTGAACAGCGTGGTGATGAGAACCGCAGCCATGAGCGCAGCACCGAGCAGCGAGGTGACGGGATATCCCGGCATGCGGAAGCGCAGCGGCGGCAGGTGTGCCCGCGCGCGTGCGCGCCGGAAGGCGTAGTGGGTGATGAAGATCATCAGCCACGCAAACATGGAGCCGAACGCCGAGATCGCCAGCATGAAAACGTAGGCCGCTTTGGGCGCGGCGATGCTCGCCACGGCCGCCACCGCGATGCCGATGCTCGACAGCAGCAGCGCCTGCAGCGGCACACCGCGCCGGCCCAGCGTCCCGAAACGCCGCGGTGCATAGCCGGCGCGCGCCAGACTGAACATCATGCGCGTGGTGATGTAGAGCTGACTGTTCATGGCGGAGAGCGCCGCGACGAGAATGACGAAGTTGACGACGCCGGCAGCGGCCGGCAGCTGCAGGATGCGCATTACCTTCACGAACGGACTCTCATCGACCCCGGCCAGATTCCACGGCACGATCGCCAGCATGAGCGCGAGGGTCAGCAGATAGAAAAGAATCAGCCGCACCAGCGTGGCGCGAAAGGCGCGTGTCACCGCCACCTCCGGTTGCTCCGCTTCGCCCGCAGCTACCGCGATCATCTCGATGCTCAGATAGCTGAAGATCGCCACAATCAGCGCCAGCCAGCTGCCCCATAGCCCCAGCGGAAAGAAGCCGCCGTGGCTGCGATAGTTGTGGAAGCCGAGCGCAGAGCCCGGCGGTGCGCGCAGCAGCACGTAGCTTGCCAGCAGGATGAAGCACACGATGGCCACGATCTTGATGCTGGAGAACCAGTACTCGATCGTGCCGAACACATTGACGCTGCGCGCGTTCACCAGAATCAGCAGCGCGGCAAAACCGACGATCCAGGGCCAGCCCGCGATTTGCGGAAACCAGAAGTGCATGTAGAGCGCAATCGCCGTGACCTCGCTGCCGACCGCCAGCACGTTGGCAGCCCAGTAGGCATAACGCACCAGAAAGCCGGCCAGTGGGCTGACAAAATACTCCGCGTAGGCGCCGAAGGAGCCGGTGGTGGGGTGTGCCACGGTCATCTCCGCCAGACAACCCATCAGCAACAGCGCAATGACGGCGCCGATCGCATAGCTCACGAGCACCGCGGGCCCAGCGAGACTCATGGCAAGACCACTGCCGAGAAACAGCCCGGTACCGATGGCACCGCCGATCGCGATCATGCTCAGGCGCCCGGCGCTCAGACTGTGCTGCAAGCCGCGCTCGCGCTCAACAATGCTATCGAAGCTGGCCCCGGGGCTGTTCATCAACGCGCTCTATCGGCCGGCATGGGCGGAGTCTACACTGCAAGCCGGCGGTCAGGCCCGTTACCAGGAAGGTTGCAACATGCACTCACTCAACTCGGCATGGCGCGCGGCGCTGTTAGTACTGTTGGTTCTGACGGCGCTGCCGGTCGCCGCGGCGGACTCGGCGGCGCTCGATGCGCTCTCCTCGCAGGATGCGGCCGGCGGCCTGCGCGCCGCGCTTTCCAAAGGCATCGACGTGTCGGTGGCGCAGCTCGGCGCCAAGAACGGCTTCCTCAATGATCCGAAGGTCGCCATTCCGCTGCCGCCGGCGCTCGACAAGGCGGACCGCGCGCTGCGCATGGTGGGCATGGGGGGCGAGGCGGACGAGCTCAAGGTGACCATGAATCATGCGGCAGAGGATGCCGTTGCCCAGGCCAAACCCATCTTCAAGTCGGCGCTGCAGCACATGACTGTGTCGGATGCCAAGTCAATCCTCACCGGCGGCGATGGCGCCGGCACCGCTTATTTTCGCCATGCCACCAGCGCGCAGCTGACCGAGAAGTTCAAGCCGGTGGTCGCCGCGGAGACCGCCAAGCTGGGACTCGCGGCGAAATACAACGAATACGCCGGCAAGGCGTCGCAGCTCGGTCTGCTGCCGGCGCAGGACGCGAACCTCAATGACTATGTCACCGCCAAAGCGCTCGACGGACTTTTCAGCCGCATCGCTGAGGAAGAGCACGAGATCCGCGCGCATCCGATGGAGCAGGCCAGCTCGCTGATCAAAAAGGTGTTCGGCGCGCTTTAGGCCAGCGCCGAGTTTGCAGCGGACAGCGGCGCAACGCAGCATGCTCACGATTCATAACTTCGCACGCGGCGCCCGTGGACTACGGGTCATGTGGCAGTGCGAAGAGATGGGCTTACCGTATCAGGTTGAGATCGAGAGTTACCCGATCAGCGCGGCCTATCGCGCGCTCCATCCGCTGGGCACGGTGCCGTTCCTCGAGGACAGCGACGGGGTCGCAATGTGCGAGTCGGTCGCGATGATGTGGTACATCGCGCAGCGTTACGGTCCCACGCCACTGCTGCCAGCGGCAGATCCGGCGCAGCTGGCGCAGGTGCTACAGTTGCTCGAATTCGGCGAGGCCACACTCGGTGCGGGGCTCAATGTGCTCCTGGCCGCGCGCTTTGCCGCTCCCGAGGCTGAGCGCCACAACTGGTCTGTGGCACGGCAGGAAGAGCGCCTCGCACAGGCACTCGACTATCTCGCGGCCCTGCTCGGTGAGCGGGACTTCGTTGCGGGCCGGGACATTAGCCTCGCCGACATCTCGCTGATCGCAATGCTGGGAATCTGCCGCGGAGTGTTTGCGCAGCGGCTGCCGGGAAATTTGCCGCAATACATGGAACGCATGAGCGCACGCGCTGCGTACCAGCGAGCCTGGCTGCGCTGTCAGGGCCAAACGCCGCCCGCGGCGGCTCAGCCGGCCGAGCGCGAGCGCACGTAAGCGTCCGCAGCAGGCACCAGTTGCGCCTTCTGCGCGAGACGCACCCGCGCCGCTTCCATACCGCGCGCGACGTTGGGCGACATCTCCGCCGGCACCCGTGAACGTACCCAGACCTCGAGCTGCTCGAGCGAACCCGCATTCCAGAAACCTTCCGGCACGGTTTCCGCGGTGATGAGCGGCGCATATTTCGGATTAGTGGCGAGCAGCGTGTCGGCGTTGGTGCGGAAGGTCGTCCAGGCGAGCTGCGGATGCCGGTCGGCCAGCGCGAACACCAGATTGATGCGGCGATTGGCCGACTGCGGTGGAATCTCCGGCGACAGCGCGATCTCGGCGGCGCGCTGGGCTAACTGCGCATCGGCGACGCGCATGAGCGCGCGGTAATAGCGCAGCCGGGCAGTGTCGTCTTTTTCCGCGGCGGCGATCGCGTGCAGCTGTTCGAAGGTGGCACTGTCCGCGCTCTGCATCACCACGCCGAGAACGAAGCTCTGATCGTCCGGTCTGAGCGCGTGCTGATCGGCGGCGAACGCCGTGAAGCGCCGGCGCGCCTCGGCGATCACCTGCGGATCGCCCCACGCGCCCAGATCCCCCAGCAGCGTGCGCCGCAACTGCTGCACGTCCGGCGTCTCTTCGGGCCTGGCGTCCCAGCCGAGCCGATCCGCCATCGGCTTGATAATCGCGCGCGCCAGTGCGGCGAATGCCTCGTGACCGGCGCCGCCACGCTCGTCATGCTCGATACTGCCGAGCGCTGCGGCGATCTGTTCCCAGGCGCGCGAGTCGGCGTCCGTCCCCATCGCTGAGGCCAGAGCAAGGTAATTGCCCAGTGGCAGATCGCCGGCCAGCACCAGCGCCCAGGAATCGTCCAGTAAGGCGATCTTGTCGCCGTCGGGCGTCTCGGCAAAGTGGCGCGTGTTGGTCGCCAGTGTGGCGGTATCGTAGGCGACGCGATAGAAGCCCACGGCGTCTGCGTTGACGCTCAGCGGCTGGTCGCAGTGTCCCGCGCTCAGCGTCTGACCGTCGCGCGTGAACAGCGCCGACTGCGGCAGCGCCTGCGGACCGGAGCGGATCCGCAGCGGCACGTGCCAGCGCAACGGATGGGTTTCGCTGCCGGTGAGCAGGAAGCGCTGCTGCGTAAGGCTGAGCGTGCGCTGACCCGCCGCATCGCAGCTCGCCACCACCGAAACCAGCGGGAACCCGGCCTGCTCGGTCCAGTCGTCAGCGACTTGCGCCACGTTGGCGTGGCTCGCGGCGCTCAGGGCGTTCCACAGATCGGTCGCGGTGGCATTGGAATAGGCGCGGGCGCGGATGTAGCGCCGGATGCCGTCGCGGAATACCTCCGGTCCGAGATAGGCCTCCAGCATCCGCAGCACCGCCTGCCCCTTGTTGTAGGTGATGGCGTCAAAGATGTTGGCGGCCTGCAACTCGTCCGCGACCGGTTGGTGGATCGGGTGGGAGCTCGAGCGGGCATCACCCTGCATGGCGGCTTCCTTGCTCGCATCCTGTGCCTCCCACCACTTCCAGCTGGGATTGCGCTCAGCGGTTTCCTGCGCACCTCGCCAGGAAGCGAAGCTCTCGTTGAGCCACAGCTCGTCCCACCACGCCATGGTCACCAGGTCGCCGTTCCACTGATGCGCCATCTCGTGCGCCTGCACGGCGAATACGCTCTGGCGATCTGCCAGGGTGCTGTTGGCGCCGATCAGCAGCAGCTGCTCGTTGTAGGTGATCGCGCCCCAGTTCTCCATCGCGCCGCCAAAGCCGCCCGGCACCGCGATTGAATCGAGCTTCGGCAGCGGAAACGGGTAGCCGAAGTAATCGTTGTAGTCGCTCAGTATCTGCTGCGCATTGGCCAGCGCCACGGCGCCGTCGGCCTCGCGGCCACGCTGCGCCCACACGCCCAACGTGGTCTTGCCCGCAGGCGCTGCCAGCTGTGCCAGATCTCCGCCGCTGAACTCGACCAGGTACGAGGGCATCTTCGGCGAACGCTGGAATGTGACTGTAGCGAGCTCACCCGCCACGCTGCGTTTCGCGACCGGCATGTTGGACACCGTCGCCCACGCCGCCGGCACCGTCACGGTGAGCTCGAAGGTGGCGCGGAAAGCCGGTTCGTCCCAGCAGGGAAACATGCGCCGCGCGTCGGTGCTTTCCATCTTCGTGGAGAGCAGCAGGCCGTGACCGCCATCGGCCGTGCCGTAGTTCTGGATGAACAGCCCGTGCGGCTGGGTCTCGATCTTTCCGACGAACTCGAAGGTGAGCGTGTGTGCGCCGGGCCAGGCGCTGCGCGCCAGCGTCACGGTGGTGAGCTGGCGGGTATCGTCGGACACCACCTTGCTCGCCGGCCGACCGTCGAGGCGCACGTCACTGAGGGTCTCGTTGAGCGAATTGAATATCAGCCGGTCGGTGGGCGCGCGCACCAACAGGGACACCTTCTCTCTTCCGCGGGCGGTCTGGGCGCCCACATCCGGCACCACGGCAATCGTGTAATCAACGGGTACCACGTTCTTCGGCAGGCGTCCGGGTGCCGCATCGAACGAAAAAGGTGCAGCGGCCACGAGCGGCGGCGCGCACATCAAGCCGGCCAGGATTGTCAGGATCCGACATAACTTCGCTCGCGCCACCTCGGCACCCCGCATGTGCTGGAACCAACGGTGCAGCCGGTCGCTGCACAGCTTCATGACGCAATCGTAATTCAGCTGCGCCCGCCATTCACCTGCCGGTCAGTGTGCGCTGCTCATACTGCCCCCGTCTGCTCGTTCCCAACCACTTTGAAGGAGTCGAACCCGTGAGAATCACCTGCGCCTCGAGGCTGTCAGCGCTGTTGCTGCTGCTGGCCCTGCCGTTCGCCGCCAGCGCCGACCTGCCGGGCAAGCATCCCTATTACCTGCACGCGCTGACGGACCTGCGCGCGGCGCGCTGGATGCTCGAGCACCGGCCCGGGGATGCGGCGGTCAGCGCCAATGAGGACGTTGGCATCACGGAGATCGACAAGGCCATCGGCGAAATCAAGCGCGCTGCCATCGACGACGGCAAGGACATTCACGACCACCCGGCGGCGGATCTCCCCGCCGATCGACCGGGGCGCCTGCACAAGGCGCTGGATCTGCTGCGCAAGGTCCATGCCGACCTGAACCGCGAGGAGGACGATCCCATGACCCGCGGCCTGAAGGATCGCGCCCTGCGTCACGTGGACGAGGCGCTGCACGCCACCGAGCGCGCGCTGGGCGACGCCCGGGCGTAGGTGCGCTGGCGGCGGTGCACGCCGCGCGGCGTGCACCGCCCACGTGCTGTACTGGGCGTCGCGCGGTACAGTGCGTGCAGGGCCGCGCGCCGCTTCGCTCAACCTGAGCAGCCGCTGCGCGCTAACATGGGCCATGGATGAGACCACACTGAGCGCGCTGGCGGCCTTCCCCGCCGTGCTCGAGGCCCACTACGCCCTGATTCCGGAAGGTTTTGCCGGCTGGGCGCCCGCCAACTGGGATGGCGTACCGAGCGAGCCGTTCACTGCGCTCGAGCAGCTGTGCCACCTGCGTGACATCGAGGTCGACGGTTATCACACGCGCCTGCGGCGCACCCTCAGCGAGCAGCAGCCGGTGCTGGCGTCGATCGACGGCATCGCGCTGGCACGCGCGCGCGCCTACGCCAGCGCCGATGCGGCCGTCGTCTGTGGCAGCTTCCGTGCGGCCCGTGCTCAAACTTTGCAGCTGCTGGCGCCGCTCGCGGCCGCGCAGCTGCGCCGCACCGCGATCTTCGCCGAGCATGGAACGGTGACGCTGCGCGGCTTGGTGCACCTGCTCTGCAGCCACGACCAACAGCATCTTGCCGGCCTGCAGTGGCTGCTCGGTCGCCTCGAGTCACAACGTCATGACTGAAGCCACCGGCGTACCCGAGAGCTCGGCGGCAGACTTCAGTGTGCGTGCCGTCAAACGGGAGGACTTTGCCCAGTGGCTGCCGCTGTGGCAGGGCTATAACGCCTTCTATGGCCGCTCCGGAGCCACTGCACTGCCGGCCGATATCAGCGCCGCCACCTGGAAGCGCTTCTTCACAGCGACCGAACCGGTGCACGCCTGCGTCGCGGAAGCCGACGGCCGCCTCATCGGTCTGGTGCATTATCTGTTCCACCGCAGCACCATCCATCTCGAGCCGATCTGTTATCTGCAGGACCTGTTTACCGCTCCTGGCGCCCGTGGCCGCGGCATCGCCACGGCCCTGATTCGCGCGGTAGGCGCTGCGGCGCGCGCTGCCGCGGTACAGCGGGTCTACTGGCATACCCACGAGAGCAACACGACTGCGCGCGCGCTCTATGACAAGCTCGCCGAGCGCTCCGGCTTTATCGTCTACCGCATGCAGGTGTAGTCAGAAGCGCCACGCCAGACCCGCGGTGAGAATATCGCGATCCTGGTTGTCGGTGGTGATGCCGCGGTGCCAGCTGCAGCGCACGGCCAAGGCGCGCGTGAAGCGCCAGCTCACGGTCATGGATGCCAGACCGATGACGCTCGCGCCGGTGCGACCGTCGGCGGTGAAGTACTTCTGCAGCGACACATACGGGCCGATGCCGAGACCGGCCATCAGCCGTCGCGACAGGAAATCCTGCGCCAGCCAGATTTCCCCGGTGACGCCGGCGTTGCGGCCGCTGGGGCCATCGGCCTCATCGAGGAAGCTCGCCGAAAGCTCCACGTGGCGCGCGGTGCGATGACGGTACTCGACGCCGAAGTTGGTGGAGCGCTCCGAGTGCAGATCGTTGATGATCGTCTGCCCGCCGAACACGCCGATCTCGCTGGGCACGTCCGCGACCGAATCAGGCTGGGTATGCTGCAGCTGCTCGATGAAGCTGTCCAGGCGGTAGGCAACCCCGACCAACAGCGCGCGCGTGTTGCCATCACCCGGCGCGATGATCTGGTTGATTTCCAAGAGCGCCGACCAGCGCGCCGACAGGTCCAGACTCGCATATCCCGTCAGCACCAGACCGACGCCGTGCCAGTCATTGTAGGCGAGCGAGTTAGGATTGCTCTGCGTATCGAAATACGCATAGGGGCCGGCGCCGAAGGCGAGATGCAGCCGATCGAGCCAGCCACCCGTCGTGGCCCACAACTGCAGTAGTGCACCGTCGCGGTGATGGCCGGTCAGGTGACCCTCATTCAGGTAGCCGAACGAGGCATCCAGGTGCAACAGCAGATGCTCGCGGTATTCCAGTGCCCAGGCATAGGTCGGCGAGTCGGCCGCCGCGCCGAGCGTCGCGCCGCCAAGTGCCGCAAGCTCTTCGGCACGGACTCGGCCGGCCGCACCCAGGCCGGTCAGCAGAACCAGCACGATCCATGCGCAGCAACGCTGCCGCCTGCGCGTCAGCAGACCGGGTGGCCCCGGGACCGGTGTTGAAGTCAGTGCGACACTCCCAGCTCAGCGGGAGCGCCGGACACGGCGGCACACGCAGATCGTCCTCCCCCGGCGACCTCACCCGACTATAGGGCCTGAGTGCGAGTGCGGGCACGTCCGGGCGGTGATGAATTGTTACTGCGGCAAGGGATTCTTTGCGCGGCTCAGGCAGCTTGCGCACGTGTGATCCAAGTGCCACCCGCTTGCGGCGGCGTGTCTGCGGTGGCGTTCGCACTCACCGCAGAGCGTCTGCACCACCCGCGCCTGAACCTTATGTCACGCCGGCATAACCGGCGCGCGACTGACTTTCTCACCCGGCGCTTCCCATACTGCTCGCCACGATCCCCACAGGATCGGCTCAAGGAGGCAGCAGATGGCCACGTTACTAGTTACCGCACCGAGCAGCTGCCACGATGCCGCGCAGCCAGCGCAGATGCCGCTGCGCGAATGGATGCACCAGAGCTGGGTGATCCTTTTCTCTCATCCCGGTGATTTCGTTCGTTGCGACCTCGAAATCGACCGCTGGCTGTCGGTCATGCAGCGGACCTTTGCCGGCAGTCGCATCAAGCTGCTCGAGCTGCGCGGCGATGCCACCACCGGCGGCGACAGCAGCTGGGTCAACGAGGTGAGCGGTGATCAGAGCAGCGTACGCCTGTTCGACGCACGCGCAGCGCGCGGCAACGCGCACGATCTGCAGCTCTATGCGCTGCGTGAGGAGATCATGCGCCTCGGGCCGCGCCGCTACGTCATGATCGTCGACGACGCGGTGCGCATCCGCCGCACCTTCAGCTACAGCGCACTTGCCGAGGTTCCCTCACCGCTGGAGTTTCTCGGCTGGGCTGCGGCGGCGCGCGCCAAGAGCGCGGCCAGCGCCTGGGCCTGCGAGCGCCGCGCCGCCGCCCTCTGATCCGCCGCTCCGTGCAACACGCGCTGACATGATAGGCTGGCGAAAATATCGCCAGCGGGGTCACCGTGTTTGCCTCTATCCGCGCGCTGACGCGTGCGCAGCGCCGGGCGTTCATCGCCGCCCTCGCCGGCTGGTCGCTGGACGCTTTCGATTTTTTCATCTTCACGTTCTGCCTCAAGGCGATCAGCCATGAGTTCCATACTGATCTCAAGAACGTCGCTTTCGGTCTGTTCCTAACACTGGCTTTCCGTCCGCTGGGCGCACTGGCGTTCGGTTGGCTCGCCGAGAAATACGGCCGCCGGCCCATTCTGATGCTCAACGTCGTCAGCTATGCCAGCGTGCAGCTGGCCACGGCGTTCGCACCCAATCTGGTCACACTGCTGGCGTTGCGCGCACTGTTCGGCTTTGCCATGGGCGGTGAATGGGGCGTCGGTGCCGCGCTGGCGCTCGAGACGCTGCCCGCCCGTGGCCGCGGCTTCTTCTCCGGTCTGCTGCAGGAGGGCTACGCGATCGGCTTCCTGCTGGCATCGCTCGCAGTCGCAGTCGCATTTAATGAGCTCGGCTGGCGCGGCATGTTCGTGCTGGGAGCGTTACCGGCGCTGCTCGTGATTTACATTCGCTATGGCGTCGAGGAATCACCGGCCTGGTTGGCCCACAGAACGCCGCAGCGCGCCACGGCGGCCGAGCTGTGGGGCGCGATCAGCGGGCACCTGCCGCTGTTACTTTATCTCGTGGTGCTGATGGCCTGCTTCAACGCCTTCTCGCATGGCTCCCAGGATCTCTACCCGACCTTTCTGCAGGTGCAGCACGGTTATTCGCCGGCCCTCAGCGGCAGAATCGCGCTGATCATGAATCTGGGAGCACTCACGGGTGGCATCTGCTTCGGTTCGCTGTCCGAGCGCTTCGGGCGCCGGCGCACGATTGCGCTGGCAGCCGTGCTGGCACTGCCGATGATCCCGCTGTGGGCTTACTCGCAGACTGCGGTGATGCTGGCGCTGGGTGGGTTTCTGATGCAGTTCATGGTGCAGGGAGCCTGGGGCATCGTACCCGCGCATCTGAACGAGCTGTCCCCGCCATCGGTACGCGCCATCCTGCCGGGATTCGCCTATCAGCTGGGCAATCTCGCCATGTCCTGGATTTCGCCGTTTCAGACCGGCATCGCGGAATCACGCGGCGGTGACTATTCCTACCCGCTCGCCGGGCTGCTCGCGGTGGTCGCGGTGGTGCTGACTGCGGTAACGCTTCTGGGTCCGGAGGCGCGCGCCGCGCCGCTCAAAGTCGCAGGCTCCGGCGGTTGAATCCCGAAACCCCGCGCAGCTGAGCCGCCGTCTCGCCGCGATAGAGGGCCAATACGGCGACTACGCCTTTGCCCCTACCTTCAACTCCGCGGATTCAAACGGCACTCCGCACCCGCCCAAGCCGCAGTAGCCACTGGGATTCTTCGCCAGATACTGCTGGTGATAATCCTCGGCGTAATAGAACGTCGGGGCATCGCGGATCTCGGTGGTGATGGCGCCGCGACCGGCAGCGGTCAGCCGTGCCTGATAGGCACGCTTGGATTCCTCGGCGGCCGCGCGCTGTTCCGCGTCGTACACGTAAATCGCCGAGCGGTACTGGGTGCCGACGTCATTCCCCTGGCGCATTCCCTGGGTCGGGTCGTGCGATTCCCAGAACGCCTTGAGCAGATCCGCATAGCCGATCTTCTTCGGATCGAAGATGACGCGCACGACCTCGGTGTGGCCGGTTTCACCGGTACAGACCTCTTCATAGGTCGGATTGGGCGTGAATCCGCCGGCGTAGCCCACCGCCGTGGAGTACACACCGGGCAACTCCCAGAAAAGCCGCTCGGCACCCCAGAAACAGCCGAGGCCGAATACCGCTTCACGCATGCCGGCCGGAAAGGGCGCCACGATGCGATGTCCGTTGACGAAGTGGGTCTCAGGAACCTTGAGCGGCGTGCTGCGCCCCGGCAGCGCCGTGGTCTCGGTGGGCATCGTCGATTTCTTGCGGAACAGTGCCATGAGCTGTGATCCTCCTGAGCGGCAAGTGTGGGGACGACGGGCGGCTGACTCAAGTGATTATCGCTCCCGCCGCCCGCGTTGCAGCAGTGCTTGCAGCACGCGGGACGCGCAACGTAAGCTTTTGATTCATGGGTATCAGCCAGCCGCAGAACCTGCGTATTCCACCGATCGAACGCCTGCGACCATATGGAATCCGGGTGAGCCTCCCGTCAGGAGATCCGTTCCGCAAGCTCCTGGGCCCGGAATGGCAGCGTCTGCACTGGTATCCGACACCGGTGGAACGCGATGCGGCCATCGCGGAGATGAGCCGGCGACACGAGTACTCGCGCGGTGGCGACAAGCCGGCGCTCATCTTCCAGAAGATCGAAAAGCTCGCGGAGAGCCGCGGTCTATGAGCGAACCAATGACTCCTGCCGCGAGTTTTCCCTATGCGACTCATCTCGACGTCAAGTTCCCCGCGCTGAGCGTGGTCGACGTGCCGGCCCTGATCACGGCCTGCAAGGACCGCTGGTATAACCAGACGCTGTGCCAGGTTAACGACTCGGTCATTCGCCTGGGCGTGCTGCAGGGCGAGTACCACTGGCATAAGCACGAGCGGGACGATGAGTTCTTCTTCGTCCTCGAGGGACACTTCTTTATCGACCTCGAGGAGCGCTGCATCGAGCTGAAGCCGCTCGAAGGCTTCGTCGTGCCGCGCGGTGTGGTGCACCGGACGCGCGCGCCCGAGCGCGTCGTCGTGCTGATGGCGGAGACCGCCGCGATCGTGCCGACCGGCGACGGCTGAGCCCAGGCGGCACGGCCGCTTAACGTATTGCAGTGCCCTTGCGCGCCGCGGCGGATTGCACGAGAGTGCGCTCACGGACTTTCCGCGCATGAGTACCAGCGCGACCCAGCGACGCCTGCGTTTGATTCGCTCGCCGCCACCCGGCGATGAGCGCCCGCTGGAATTTGCCATTCGCTTCACCGCGAGCACCGGTCTCGCCGCCTGGCTGCGACGTCCGGCCAACAGTTTCGGCTGGCGCGGACGCGGCGTGGCACGCGTCGATGAGGCGGGTCTGCGCATCAGCGCACG
>Ga0070761_10000178_pt1 | contig 41332 bp, 22 predicted proteins | sample HubBroMetageREF1_FD_66724 | JGI IMG/M metagenome (GOLD analysis project Ga0070761, IMG submission 66724) | Reference soil microbial communities from the Hubbard Brook experimental Forest, New Hampshire, USA - Hubbard Brook CCASE Soil... | ecosystem: Environmental > Terrestrial > Soil >... | reverse complement strand
TTCGAGCACCACGTGGCCGCGAACTTCTCGACGGTTGCCCCCGCCGTGCACGAAGCCGCCGTGCGCTATCTCGGCTGGGACATGTACTGGCACGATCACGACGCCTGCTAACGCGGAGCGCAACTCCCGATGGCCATCGTAGCTGGAGTCGATTTCGGAACCCTCAGCGTTCGCGTGTCGATCGTCGACAGCGCGAAAGGAATGCTCGGTTCCGCCGTCTCCGAGTACCCGCTGCACCGCAAGCGCGAAGATCCCGAGTACGCCACGCAGTCGCACGATGACCACATGCGCGCCCTTGCGGCCGCGACGCGCGAAGCCCTCAAATCCGCGGGCGTTGCGGGCGACAAGATCGAGGCGATCGCGCTCGATACCACGGGCTCGTCGGTGATTCCCGTCGGCGCAGGAATGTTTCCGCTCGATGAGTATTACCTCTGGTGCGATCACCGCGCAAAATCGGAAGCCGCTGAAATTACCGAACTCGCGCACCGCGAAAAACTCGAAGCGATCGAGTGGTGCGGCGGAATTTACTCGTCGGAATGGGGATGGGCGAAGCTCCTCCACTGGCTGCGCCACAATCCGGCAAAGCGCGCGCAGCTCGCCAGCGCATTCGAGCACTGCGACATGGTGGCGGCAACGCTCTGCGGCATCACGGATCCGGCGAAGGCCAGGCGCAGCGTCTGCGCGATGGGTCACAAGTGGATGTGGCATCCCGATCTCGGCGGCCTTCCGCCCGAGAAATTCCTCGTCAAGCTGGATCCTCTTTTTGTGGGTGTGCGCGAGAAGCTTCAGGGCACGTACGAAACTTCCGACAAGATCGCCGGAACGCTGTCACCCTTCTGGGCGGAGAAGCTTGGACTGAAGGCGGGGATTCCGATTCCAGTGGGCGCGTTTGACGCGCACTGGGATGCCATTGGCGCCGGCACTCAGGAAAAAGACATCGCCAACGTCATCGGCACGTCCACGTGCATCATCGGAATCTCGCGCCAGACACAGCTCGTTCCCGGCGTCTGCGGCGTGGTGAAGGGAAGCGTCCATCCCAGCTACACGGGCATCGAAGCGGGGCTTTCCGCGACGGGCGACATCTTCAACGCAATCGCCACGCGCGCCAACACCACCGTTTCCGAGCTGAGCCAAGGCCTCGAGGCCTATCGCCCGGGACAGACTGGTTTGCTGCGAATGACGTGGGACAATGGCGACCGCACCGTGCTGGTCAACGCGAATCTGCGCGGCATGACGCTCGGTTGGAACTTGCAGCACACCGCGAAAGACGAGCTATTTGCCGCAATCGAGGGAACCGCGTTCCACACGCGCGTGATTCTGGATCGCATGGCCGAACACGGCACGAAAATCGAGCGCGTCCTCAACGCCGGCGGCATTCCGCAGACCAATACCGCGCTGAATCAAATTTACGCGAACGTCCTGGGCCGTCCGGTGCTGGTGCCGAGCAGCAAAGTGACGAGCCTCGGCTCTGCGATTTTCGCGTTTCTTGCTGCGGGCACATTCCGCACGATTGAAGAGGCGCAGCGCCAGATTTGCCCGTCTCACACGGTTTACAAGCCCGACCCTGAGTCGCAACGCGTGTACGATCAACTTTATCCTTTGTACAAGCGGCTCTACTTCGATTTCGGTGTGCCCTCGCAGTCTTTCGGCGATGTTCTGCCGCTGCTCATAAAAATCGCCCACGACCAGGCTTCGACAACGAAAGACAAATCTGAAGACGTTGGGCGGCCCGTGAAAAAGGGCGAGCCCGTTCAACTTTGATGGAGCCACAGACTCCTGGAGCGAAACATGAACCGACTGGAGAGGATCTCAGCTTTTCGCCGCGGCGGCCGACAATTTCGATTCGTTTCGGCCGCGCTGCTCATTTTTGCGGCAATCGCCGGAGCAGCGGACAACACCCCGTGGAAATCAAAACCGAGCCAGCAATGGGACGACAACGATATTCACCGCGTCCTATTTGAGTCACCCTGGGTTCACATTGCGATGGTGAGCGCTACCTGGCGAACGGCCGGAGACGATACTACCGGCCTGCCCGCCGGATCGTCTCCACCTGCCGCAAATCCCGGTGGCGTGGCTCAGGGCGGCGGCCGGTCAGAGGGCACTTCTTCGCTTTCCGTCGCTGAGGTCGGCTCTCAACGGGGTGAGTTTCCCACAGAGCAATACTTCGTGGATTGGGTCTCTTCGAAGACCATGCGAGCCGCCCGCGCGCAATACGATGTGTTGCACTCGGGTAAGACGCAAGCCGACGCCGAAAAGTACGCGAGCGAGCTGCAACCCGATTACGTGATCCTGGTTCAGGGCGCCGATATGAGGCCGTTTCTCCGTGACGACGAAAAATTCTTTCAGGCCAACGCGTTCCTGCAGCTCAAGAAGGCTGGACGCAAAGTTTCGCCCGAGCGAGTTGAATACCAGCGCGGTGCCGACGGTAAAACGGTGGTCGGCGCTCTGTTCTTTTTCGCCAGGAAATTGCCGAGTGGCGACGCTTTGATTCCCGCCGACGAAAAGGGGATTGAGTTCACCTGCAAGCTGGGCAAGTCGAACCTGAAGGCAAGTTTCGAACCGCAAAAAATGACGGCGCTGGCGGGTCCCGACCTCTAGGCATTCGCCAATTTCCCGTATTGCAGTAAACGTTTTCTCTGTGCTATAGCAACAGACCGCGCCGGGCGCTCCGGAGCATATCGAGCGCCTGTCCTGGAGCGTGCACTTATGATCCCTGGAATCCTTCGCAAGTTGGCAGTCGCGTGCGTTGCAGCATGTGCGGCGGCGGGCACGACGCCCGGCACAACTCCCGCCCAGTCGAGTTCGTCCTCCCCCGCGCACGCAATCCACGTGGAGGGTGAGGTGGAAGGAACGCACGATCCTTCGATCGCGAAAGAGGGCGATACCTGGTATGTCTTTGGCACGCGCACCAATCCCAAAATCGAGACGGGACAGCTTCCGATTCGCTGCTCGAACGATTTACATCAGTGGAAGCGGTGTGGTTTTGTGTTCCAGAGCATTCCCGAGTGGATTCACAAGCAAAGCCCGGAGACGGTGGACCTGTGGGCGCCCGACGTTTCGTTCTTCAACGGCCGCTATCACATCTACTATGCATTTTCGGCCTTCGGCAAGAATACGTCGGGAATCGCGTTGGCGACGAACAAGACGCTCGACCCGGCGAGCAAGGATTTTCAGTGGGTGGACGAAGGGTTGGTCTTGTTGTCGCGTGCGGACGATGACTTCAATGCCATCGATCCGAACATTTCGTTCGATACGAAGGGAAATCCCTGGCTGAGTTTCGGCAGTTTCTGGACCGGCATCAAGATGCGGCGAATCGACGCGGAGACAGGCAAGCTATCGCCGGCCGATTCAAAGCTCTATTCGCTGGCGAGCCGCGAACGCCCGGCGAATCCTGCTCCGCCCCCGCCGAACTTGCCCGCCAACTGGCAAGCTATCGAGGCGCCATTCGTGGTGCGGCACGGCGACTATTACTATCTATTTGTGTCGTTCGATCTTTGCTGCCGCGGGACGAAGAGCAACTACCGTACAATGGTGGGCCGCTCGAGCAGCATCACCGGGCCTTACGTGGATGCGGCGGGAGTCCCAATGCTGCATGGCGGGGGCACACCGCTTCTGACGGGCAATGCGAGATGGATCGGTCCGGGCGGCGAGTCTGTGCTGCAACAACCCGACGGCGACATCATCGTGTTCCACGCATACGACGGGACAACGGGAAGACCGTCGCTGCAGATTTCGACGATTGACTGGTCCGGTGGCTGGCCGCACGCTGCGCTCGAAGGCGACGCTGCGGGCACAACGCCCAACTGACATACTGGCCGTTATCAACGATGTCTTAATCTTCTCGACGCAACATGGACTGCACCAGATCGCCCAGTTGCTGCGCCGTGAATTCGTTGCCCTCGACATTGGCGGCGAGGCGTCCCCTGCGGTCGATCAGCACGGTGTGGAAGGAATGCACCAGCAGAGCTTCCTCGGGGTAATAATTCATATCGAATCGCGCGCAGACGCTTTGCACTTCGGATGGAGGCCCCATCAGGAAATGCCACACGTTCGGATCGGCATGCCAGGTTTGCGCGTATTTCTTCACCGCGTCAGGAAGATCATGGACCGGATCAATGATGATAGTGAACAGAACCAGATCACGTCCCATCACTGCTTTAAATCTTTGCTGCAACCTCCCGAAATTGCTCGAAAGCCGGAAACAGTAATTTGGCAGCGGGCAGCGGACGTAAACGAACGTGATGCCAACCACCTTGCCCTGAAATTGCGAGAGCGTTACAGGCTCGCCCCTCTGATCGGTGAGCGAGAAATCGGGAACTGTCTGGCCGATGGAAAGCGCCGATGAAGAGTGCGATGGCTTCATTGCGTCTTCCAGGATTTTCAATCGTCGCGCTTCTGAAGGATCAGGCTCCAGGCTCTCAAACGCGACAACGTGAATGCTCTCGGCGAAAGACGAGTCCGTTCCCGCGACGATGGTGAAAGCAATTTTCGCGCCAGGCTGGAGCCCGTCAAGGTCCTTCGCGTCGCGCACCGCAAAGGACATCACCATCGGATCCATCACGCCAGGGATCGCGTCGCAAGAGACCACCAGTGTACGTTGCGTTCGATCGATCTTGACGACGAGTCCGGACGCGGCATACTTGCCAGCCCCGTGTGCCATGCTTGGTGCCAGGAGTGCGCAAAACGCGAATGCCGCAAGGCAGGCAATAAGATGTTGCCAAATGCGCGGTTTCATTTTTGGTTGGCCAAACCCGCGCCCATCGTTGTGCTCGCCGGTTTCGGGTCGGCAGTCCCTTTATGCGCGTTGTCGCCGCCTAGACGGATGGTCCGCCGCTGGAGCACCGTGTATTCCTTGGCGAACTCCTTGATTTCAAGAAACTGGTTCGGCTTCACGTTCGCGAATTCCTGCTTGGTGTTGCTGGCCGGCCACCAAATCTCTAGGTTCAATATGTGCGCGGACTTGCCGAGCCCGACGTGCTGTTCGAGCGGTGACGAACCGAAGGAACCACCGCTCGTCACAGTGCGGTAAATCGAGCGCGGCGCGCGACCCTCTTCTTGTACGGTGACCTTGATCCGGGCGCCAATCGCCGCGCGATTTGATTTCACACCGACTAAGTGCAGAGTGATCCAGTCGTTGGTGTTGCCGGGATTTTCGAAGAGCCGGAAGGCATGCCGATCGCCCGGAACTGCTCCGCCTACTTCCTCCAGCAGATCCGTGAGTCCGTTGTTGGCTAAATCCGCGAACGCCACGGCGTGGCCCTTGTGAAGCTCCCCCGTTCCAGACGAAGCGGTTATGTCTGTGAATGATTTGCCGGCGTTGTTATGGAGTAGCGCCTTCGGGAGCAGCGATCCGTAGGAGGGATTCCCGGTGCCGAGATAAATGTCAAGGTAACCATCGTTGTCGAGATCGCCGAAGTTTGCGCCCATCGTCATGAAAACGCGGTCCAGACCCACTTCGGCAGTGACATCGCGAAACGTGCCGTCGCCCATGTTGCGATAAAGCTTGAGCGTTTCCGCGTTGCGCGGAAGGCCGAGATAGCTGCGGATCGACTCGTCCACCGAGATGTAGTAGCTGGCGACGAAGAGATCGGGCCAGCCATCGTTGTCGTAGTCGAAAAACCACGCCGCGAAACTCTGCCACGGTTTCTGCACCCCGGCTTCCTGAGCGACTTCGGTGAACGTGCCGTCGTGATTGTTGTGGTAGAGGAAATTATTGCCGTTGAGGTTCGAGACGTAGAAATCCACGTAGCCGTCGTTGTCGTAGTCGGCCGCGGTGACGCCTTTCGTGAAAGCGATGCGATCGATTCCAGACTTGTGGGAGATGTCTTCGAACGTGCCATCGCCTCTGTTGCGAAATAGCTGGCTGGGGGCGTTTTCGTTGCCGACGAAGAGATCCAGATATCCGTCGTTATCAATGTCGGCCCAGACGGCGGTCTGAGTGCTTGTAGCCGGCTGCGCTAGGCCGGCAGCGACGGTGACGTCAGTAAACGTGCCGTTGCAATTGTTGCGCAGCAGCGATTTACGCTGGGGGAATTCCCACGCGCCGCGCAGTACAAGAATGTCCATGCAACCGTCGTTGTTGTAGTCCGCCTGCACGATGTTCAATCCTCCCAACTGGTCCTGAAGACCGCTTTGAGCAGTGCGGTCGGAGAATTTTCCCGTGCCGTCGTTGTGAAAGTAGTGCATCGGCGCGCATTGATCGTAGTCCGATGTGACGATATCGAGCAGGCCATCGTTGTCGAAGTCGTCCACGATCAGGCCACCTGACAAAGAGTAAAGATTGATGCCGACAGACGGCGCCACGTCCACAAAGCGTCCGATCGAATCGTGTGATTCAAACGCCGACGGTGGAATCAGGTATTGTTTCGGCACACCATCGGGATACTGACCGAGCGTCATGTATCCGAGATTCAGAATCCATCGAATGTCGAGGGCGTCGGGGCGGCGCTCGAGATACTTCAGCGCGTAGCTGATTGCTTTTTCCGACGATTCAGTTTTTTCGTAGCGCACGCCAGGCGCAGGTGGAAACAAACAGCGTATACCGGGATTACGATAAACGTCGTTGTCCATTTCCGCCTTGTGAAGGTATGCCATGGCGAGTACTTCTTCGAGTTCGGGCATCGCTTTTGGAAGCTCCTCAGTTGCAATGCTGTAGGCTGCTTCCCATTGCTCCACCGATTTCGCCATTTCTCCTTCGTAGGAGTAGAGGTTCGCAAGGCCATAGTGCGTTTCGATCAAATCGAGAGGAGTGGCGTGACCCGACGTTTCAGGATCGGTCGAGGTCAACTGTTTGTTGAGCCCGTCAATCACCATTGCGAGCGACTGGCGCCGCACGTTGCAGAGGCCCCGCAAATCCTGCGTCCAATTGTCCGGCTTGGGAAAGCTCCGAAAAGCGAGGTCGGCTTCTCCCTTTCCGCCGATGTTCGGACCGTACCGAATCGTTCCTGTTGCAGCGAGAGGCAGAAGTTGGCCTGTCGACGGAGTTTGTTGTGCGGGGGCGTCAGAATCGTCGAGAACTTTCACTATCGCGTAGCCGGAAGGAATGTGCGTCACGGCCGTGATCTGACCTGGGCCGATCCCTTTCAGTGCCTCACGCAACTCGCTTCTCAGAGTCGAGACGTCCATTGCGCCGAGATAACCGCCTTCGGGTCCTGTTGGGTCTATGGATTTCTGGCGCGCCAGCGTCGCGAAGTCCTCTCCCTTTTCCAGGCGGGCGTGAATCTCTTGTGCTTCCGTGGGGGAATCCACCACGATCAGGCGCAACCGGGCGGCCGTCGGTGGAGCAGCAGCGCTTTGAAATTGCGCGGTTCGAGAGACGGCTGATGCGAATAGCGAGAGCATGGCGAGCAGCGCCACGATGCCCATGCGCTTCGAGATGCGCGCGCCAATTCTGCTGGGATTGAATTCGCGCCAATCGAGCACGAGTCACCTGACGCCCTCAGAAAAGCGAGCGGTGTTTCTGAACGGGAGGGCAGGAAAACTATAGCACGGCGTTGCGTAAACGTTTACTATGCTGTCGCTTTAGAATGCCACTCGCCGGAGAACTCCACATGATCGGACGCCGTGAACTGATTCGCAGTGGCTTGTACGGCACGGGATTGCTGCTGGCTTCAAAATCGCTTCCTTCCTTTTGGTCGGGGAGCGCCAGCGCTTCCGAGGCCGCCATCGAAGTCTTGCTCGACGAGCCGCTTGGAACCATTTCGCCCAATATCTACGGTCACTTCACGGAGAACCTGAGTGGCGTCGTTTACGACGGCATCTGGGTGGGCGAAGGATCGAGCGTCCCGAATATCAACGGTATCCGCAAGGAGCTGGTCGACGAGATGCGCAAGACCAAGCCGCCGGTGGTGCGTTTTCCGGGCGGCTGTTTTGCAGACAGCTACGATTGGCGCGATGGCATCGGACCGCGCAACGAGCGCCCGCGTCGGACGAACTTTTGGGCCGAAGGTGAAACCAAGGACGCGTCGGCGAGCCATCGCTATGATCCTAACGAATTCGGAACGAACGAGTTCTGCCATTTCTGCGAACTGATTGGAAGTCAGCCGTACCTGGCGGCCAATTTGCGGAGCCTGCCGGCTGAGGAATTTTATCGCTGGGTGGAATACTGCAACTCCCCGGCTGGGAGCACGACGCTTGCCGACACGCGGGCAGGCGCAGGTTATGCGCAACCGTTTGACGTCCGTTTCTGGGGCGTTGGCAACGAGTCGTGGGGCTGCGGAGGCAATTTTACTCCGGAAGAATACGCCGCCGAATTCCGGCGATACACCACCTGGGTACCGCATTACGGCCATCCGTTGTCATTCATAGGCTCCGGTCCGAATGTGGACGACTGGCAATGGACGCGCGGTTTCTTCGAGGAAATCATCAAGAAGGGTCGCGGACAGATCCGGTCGGTGTACGGTTGGGCGCTGCATCACTACGCGTGGAATCTAAGCCGCGGAAAGACGCAGGATTGGTTTCAGGGCAAGGGAGATGCGCTTCAGTTCGACGCAGTCGACTGGTATGAATTGCTACGCGAGGGAAACCGTATGCAATCCCTGATCGACGGGCATTGGCAGGTCATGGGAGAGTTCGACAGGGAGCACTCCGTTAAACTCGTCGTTGATGAATGGGGACCGTGGTACAAACCCGGCAGTGAGCTGACGCCGGGAGATCAGCTGGAGCAATTGCCTACGTTGCGCGACGCAGTCTTCAGCGGTATGACGCTCGACATCTTCAATCGCAACTCCGAAAAAATCGCCATGGCCAACTGCGCACAGCTCATCAATTGCCTCAACAGTCTGTATCTCGCGCATGAGAACAAGTTCTGCGTCACGCCCGTGGGCCACGTCTTCGCCATGTATGCGGATCACCAGGGCGGCCAATCGCTGCGCACGATCTTTTCTTCTCCATCCGTCCACTATGACCGCGATGGCAAGCCCGCTTCGTTCTGGGGGCTCGACGGGTCAGCCTCGCTACATGACAAGCAGCTCGTGTTGACGGTTGTGAATCCTGATGTCAGTGTGCCGCGCGAAGCGCTGATTAGCATTCGAGGTGCTAAGATCGCATCGGCCAAAGCGTCCGTCCTGACCGATTCCGATATCCATGCACACAATACGTTTGAGCAGAAGGATGCGGTGAAGCCGCGGACGATGCCGGCCGAAGCAAGCGGCGGAACGCTCACTTTCTCATTTCCTCCTGCATCGGTGACCAAACTGAACCTTGAGCTGGCCTAGCAGCCGGGCTTTAAGAGTCGGCTCAACCATTGGCGTGGGATCAAAGCGTGATTTCCGGCGCAAGGTGGGAGAGTTCCGCGTGAAGAAGATTCTGGATTTGGCTTTTCACCGCGGCCTCGCGCGGGCCATCTGGCCTCCGATTATCGTCGCCCTGGCCTTCGTCGCCGCCCCGCTGCCGCGCAAACAAGCGCAATCTTCCCAGGAGGGCCAGTCCGCGGCACAGCAGCAACAGAGCGGGATGGCAACGTCCGGTGCGCACCCTGCCGTCTTGGATTCTGAGAATCGCCCAATCACCGCTGGGGGATTCGTGGATGTGGGCCCGGTCATATTCCAAGACGTGGCCGAAAAAGCTGGCTTGACGACGTGGCGGCACGTCATGGGGCCGTCGGACAAGAAGCTGATTCTCGAGACAGTAGGTTCCGGCGTCGCGCTGCTCGACTACGATCACGACGGATGGCTCGATATATACCTAGTAAACGGATCCACGTATGACGCGATGTCCGGCAAGGCCACTCCGCCGCACGCCGCCCTCTTCCACAACAATCACGACGGAACCTTTACGAATGTCGCCGAGAAGGCCGGCGTAACGAATGATCGCTGGGGGTTTGGTGCGGTGGTGGGCGATTTTGACAACGACGGCTGGCCCGATCTCTACGTCACCAACTTCGGCAAGAATCGCCTCTATCACAACAATCATGATGGAACGTTCACCGACGTTGCCGAGAAAGCGGGCGTGACGCTCGGGAATTGGTCCACGGGAGCGACTTTCGGCGATTACGATGGCGATGGCCGCCTCGACCTCTTTGTTCCCGGTTACGTTCACTGCGATCTGAATCATCCGCCCGTGCCGGGGTCCTCCGTTGTCGCGTTTTCCACGTGTGAATTCCGATCGGTCAAGGTTATGTGTGGTCCGCGCGGACTGAAAGGCGAACGCGATCATCTGTTTCACAACAACGGTGATGGCACTTTCACCGACGTAAGCGAAAAGGCTGGCGTGAGCGATCCGAACGCGTACTACGGCCTCGCTTCCGCGTTCGCCGACGTGAACAATGATGGCAAGGTGGATTTGATCGTGGCCAACGACTCCACACCCAACTATCTGTATATCAACAAGGGCGACGGCACGTTCGAAGACGCCAGCTACGCTTCGGGCTATGCGCTCAACGAAAACGGCAATGAAACTGCCTCGATGGGCATCGCCATCGGCGACTACCGCAACAATGGGCTCCTCGATCTCTACAACACCGTTTTTTCCGATGACTACAATCCTCTCTATCGCAACGACGGAGGCGGGAATTTCACGGACGTCAGCCATCAGATGGGCATCGCGACGATCACTATTCCGTTTCTCGGCTGGGGCACGGGCTTTCTCGACTACGATAATGACGGCTGGAAGGACCTCTTCGTAGCCAACGGCCATGTCTACCCCCAGGTCGACACCGCCGGATGGGGAACCACGTTCAAGCAGCGACCCCTGCTGTTTCACAACCTTCGCGGACAACGCTTCGAGGTAATACCGCCAGTCAAAGGAACAGGCTTGGCCGAAGTCTTGACCGCGCGTGGCGCCGCATTCGGCGACCTTTTCAATGACGGCAAAATAGATGTGGTCATCAACCAGCTCGATGGCGTTCCTGTCCTTCTCCGCAATGTGAATCCGGACACTAATCACTGGATCGGATTCTCTCTCGTTGGAGGCCCCCGAAGCCCCCGCGACGCAGTCGGAGCGACGGTGTATCTCACCTCTGCCGGCATGCGGCAACGCGGCGACATCATCAGCGGCGGCAGCTATGCATCCTCGAACGACCCTCGCGTTCATTTTGGCCTCGGCGATTCGGCTAGGCTCGACGCGATCGAGATTCATTGGCCGAGCGGGTCAGTGGAACGCATTGCACCGCCCTCGGCCGTTGATCGCTATTACGTGATAGAGGAAGGGAAAGGCATTCTGCCAAGTTTGGAAGGTCGCCCTCCGCGAGACACTGTCGATGCTCCCGGACGTTGACCCCCTGAACTCGCTCGCATCCGTGAACGCGATGGTTGCCTGACCACCCCGGAACTTCCCGACGCCAGTGCCCGCATAGAATCCAGGTCGGGCTCCTGGGCGTGAGTAAACGTTTGCTCAAAGTTGCACGCGGTTTCAAAAGGGTGTTGACAATCCTAGTATATTTCTATTAGAGTGCCCGACATTCCGGGGCTGGAAGCGAAGAAATATGCGATCTTTTCGGGCGTGGGTGCCTGTGGTTGTCTTGGCCTTTCTGTTGGCGACTTCGGTTCTTCCGGCAGAGGCGCAGACGCATCTTAGTCCAGAGGTCGAGAAAACGTTTCACCAAGGGACGGACGAGATGCGGGCTGGGCTCCTTGACGATGCGGCCAGCGATTTCTCGAAGGTGACCACACTCGATCCTTCGTTCGGCGAAGCCTACTTCAATCTCGGGCTTGTCCGCCTGATGCAGCAGCATCCTTCCACCGCCGTCGAGCCTCTTAACACCAGTGTCAAGCTGCGCCCGACGCTCCGCGGCGCTCATCTTTTCCTGGGCATTGCCTACTACCGTACGAACCAATACCCGAAAGCTATCATCGCGCTGAAACGGGAGACTCAGCTCGACCCAAAAAACGCGGAAGCGTGGATGTGGCTGGGCGTCGCGCAACTCGCCGACGGCGATGCCGTGGCCGCGAGTGCCACGCTGGACAAGGCTGCCGCACTGAAGCCCGGCGACGTGGACATTCTCTATCACCGTGGCCGCGCTCACATGGTCGTGTCGAAAGACAGCTACGAGCAAATGTTGCGGGCGGATCCGAGCTCCTGGCGAATCCATCAAGTATTGGGACAATCCTATCTCGAGGCGGACCGCCTCGACGACGCCGTGGGCGAATACCAGCGTGCGGTAGCTGCGAAGCCTACGGAACCTGGCATCCATGAGGAACTGGGAGATGCGTACTGGAAAAAGGGAGATCTTGACAAGGCCGAAGCCAGCTTTCAAGAGGAACTCGAACTCGACCCTGAGAGCGCATCCGCCATGTACAAGCTCGCGGTGGTGAGTTTGGATCGTTCGGAGCCCGAAAAGGCTCAGAAGCTGCTTGAGCGGGTCGTGCAGACGACGCCACATTTTGTGGACGCCGAATATCAGCTGGGTCGGGCCGACGCGCAGCTCGGGCAGTTCGACGGAGCGATCACAAGTCTTAAGTCTGCGATCGCGGATTGCGGGCCTACAGACGGGGATATGCTGCGGCAATCGTACTATCAGTTAGCGCAGGCGTACCGTAGGGCGCAGCGTCCGGAGGAGTCACGTGCGGCCCTCGATTCTTTTGTGAGTTTGAAGAAGCAGGCCGACGCGGACGAAGCGGCAAAGCTGGAGAAGAAGCTGAAGGGAGCGCCGCCGGCGGATAGCGCCGAGCAACAATGACCATGACGGAAGCTCACCACGTTGGAGTGGCTCAGAACCTTAGGGCTGGCTCGGCAGGCGTCGGTTTTTTTTAATAGAATGGGTAAACGTTTTCTTGGTCGGGTGAATTCGCGTGGGTGCTTCGAAAGACAGAAATGGCCGGGAAGATCTGCCGCAGCCCCTTTCGGCGGCGCTCCTCCCAGCCTCATTTCAAGTCGAGAAGTTCCGGGTATACCGGAGGAGGTTGGGATGAACGATCGTTGCAATAGTCGCGGCAGCCTTGCTTTTCAGGTCTTACTGGTGTTTTTCGCTCTTCTGTGTGCGCTTGGCCTGGCTGTCACCACTCAAGCGCAGACGAACCAGGGATCAATCGCTGGCAATATCCTGGATCCTTCGGGCGCGCTTGTGTCGGGTGCGAAAATCGTGGCGACCAACACGGCCACCGGCGCGACTTACGATACCGTCTCCAGCTCAGCCGGCGCCTATCGGTTTCCAAACGTCACCGTCGGAACTTACGACGTCACCGTGACGGCAACGGGCTTCAAGACCGCCGCGCTGAAAGGCGTTGTGGTTGAGGTGGCCACCGTCCGTGCTTTGGACGTGACGCTCGCCACCGGCAGCGTGAATGAAACGGTGATCGTCAATGCCGAAGCAGCCGCGATCCAGACCGAAAGCGCCGATATAGGAACGGTCGTCACGCAGCAGCAGGTGCTCGATCTGCCCCTTGCCCTTGGCAGCTCGGTTCAATACATGCGCTCGCCAGAAGCGTTTGTCTTCCTGATTCCCGGCACCGTCGGTCCGGGCACCGGCAACGGCAGCGGCGGCACCTTCGAATCGAAGATCGCCGGCGGGCAAAACTACGCCACGGAAGTGCTGCTGGACGGAGCGAGCATGTTCCGCTCTGAAAACGGCTCGTCGTTCGACGAAACGGCGCCGTCGGTGGAAGCCCTCAGCGAGTTCAAGGTGTTGGTCTCCACCATCCCCGCCGAATATGGACGCACCACAGGCGGAATTGAGACGTTCAGCACCAAAGGCGGGACCAACTCTTTCCACGGCGATGCTTACGAGATCTTGCGCAACGAAGACATGGACGCCAACTCTTGGGGCAACAATGACGTGGGTCTGCCTCGAAACCTTGACCGGCAGAACGACTACGGGTTCACGATCGGCGGCCCGGTCTGGATTCCCCACCTTTACAACGGCAGGAACAAGACGTTCTTCTTTTTCTCCTGGGAACAGTACCGGCAAACCCAGGGTCTCAGTAGCACTTCCACCATACCCACGCAGGCCGAAATTGGCGGAGATTTTACGAGCGACCTGAATATGGCAAACGTTCTCGGAACGAATCCCTGCGACGGCACGCCGATTTACCAGGGCGAGATCTTCGACCCGTCGACGACTCAGACTGTCGGCGGAGTTCAGTGCAGAATCGGGTTCATGGACGAGGCGGGAAACATCGGCAACAACAAGATCCCCGCCGGTGACATCACGACGGTGGGCAAGAACATCCTTTCCTACTACCCGACCACTCCGACGACCAGCGCCCTGGTCAACAACTTTACGTACCAGTATAGTTTCCCAACGCTTGCGACTACTCCCACGATTCGAATTGATGAAAACGTCGGGGATAAATCCAAGTTCTATTTCACTTATTCTTCGCGTCAAAACTCCCGGATCTCCACCACCGCATTCTTCAACAACGCCGCCCTGGATGGAAGAGACCAAATTTTCACCACTCACTACCTTCGCTTTGGATATGATTTCGTTATTTCGCCGTCGATCCTGAATCACTTCACTATTGGGCTGAACCGAACGAATAGCGCCAATATCGGAGCCGGCGTTCGCTACGGCGGCGGTTCAGACTGGGATACCAAGCTGGGGATCACGGGTGCCAGTGGACCGATGTTCCCCGCGTTTGGGTTTTTCCAGACCGCCCCCTACGTCGGCTTGGGCGACAACGTCGACGGCGATACGATCGACAACGGTCTGCGAACCAGCGATACCATCAGCTGGGTGAGAGGCAAACACGAACTGAAGTTTGGCGCCGATTGGCGCTTCCAGCAGTTCAGCCCACTCAACTTCCAAAACACGAGCGGCAGCTACTATTTCTGGGCGGCGCAGACCTCCGTGGATACGCAGTTTAATACCGGTCAGACGGGTGACCCCCTTGCCAGCGCCCTTCTCGCTCAAGTCCACGATTCGAACTTAGCTTCGTACGCCAGCCAGCCCCGGTGGTTGCGCAGTTACTTCGGATTCTTTGCACAGGACACATTCAAGATGACCCCGACGTTGACCATCAACTATGGCTTGCGCTGGGACATCGACCAACCTAACAAAAACGCCTACGACAACACATCCAACATCAGCCTGACTACACCAAATCCGGGCGCCGGAGGGCTTTTCGGTGCGCTGGTCTTTGCGGGGAAGGGCCCGGGAAGAAACGGCGTTACCAATGAGCGATGGGCGGACACGGACTACCACGATTTCGGTCCGCGCGTTGGATTTGCCTGGTCGCCTGAGAAACTCGGCCACAATACCGTCATCCGCGGCGGCTACGGCATAATCTACGCGCCGATTCAATACGCCGATTTTGGCGGCGACAATTTGACTGGCTTTCAAGCAAACCCGGCGTTCACAAGCCTTGACGGCTTCAACCCAGCCTTCAATCTGACGAACGGGTTCCCAGCCTATACGCCACCTCCGAACCTCGACCCCTCCCAGTTGAACTTCCAGGGCCCGACATATATCGACCCCGCCTATGGCAAACCAGGCATGCTGCAAAACTGGAGCCTTGAGGTGCAGCGCGAGTTGGCGCCGGACTGGATCCTCAGCGTAGCCTACGTCGGCCAGCACTCCACTCGCTTGCGTTCGAACTTCGACGCAGTGAACTCGCTCAATCCCGAATACTTCGTAAAGGGGGGTGAGTTGAGTCAGACGGTCGCCCAAACTGGAATTACTACACCGTTCGCCAGCTTCCCAACCAGCGCGACTGTGGCGCAAACTCTGGTTCCTTATCCGCAGTATTTCGGTTTCAACACGGACTGCTGCCTGGAGGACCTCGGGCAAGCAACCTACAACGCTCTCCAGGCTCAGCTTCAGCACAAATTCAAGTACGGGCTGAACTTGATGGCTTCCTATACGTGGTCGAAAACTCTCACGGACGCGGACAGCGCGCTGCCCTACTTCGCAACTCTGGCAGGGAGCGCTGGTCCGCAAAACGCCTTCAACAAGAAGGGCGACAAGGCCATAAGCGATCAGGATCTCCCCCAGAACTTCGTCCTCAGCTACGTGTACGAACTGCCGATGGGCAAGGGGAAGCGGTTCCTCGCGAATACCGGTCCGGCCAGCAGGCTCGTGAGTGGCTGGTCAATCAGCGGAATCCAGCGCTATGAGAGTGGTCAGCCTTTTGCCATCTGCTGCGCCACGGGAATTCCGGCCTTCGCTGGTTCCATTCGCTACGACCAAGTGCCTGGAACATCGCTCTTCAGTTCCCAATATAAGAGCGGAAACTTCAACCCCGCTACCGATCCGGTTTTGAACGTCAATGCTCTCGTAGATCCGAACGCAGGATCGGTTATCTTCGGGCCAGGAGGCGTTCCCACCGGCGCCCCCTATTCTCTGGGAACTATGCCCCGCGTCACGGGCGCCATTCGAATGCCTTTTTACCATGACGAGGATTTCAACATTCTCAAGAGGACGCACCTCACCGAAGGCACCGACATCCTCTTGGAAGCCTCTGCCCTGGATGCTTTCAATCGACACGTTTTCAACCGCCCGACGGACTTCAACATATACGACACGGTAGGCTTCGGCAGATTGAATCCGAGTAGTTTGGCCTTAGGTCCAAGGGTGCTGCAGATGCAGTTGAAGTTTGAATTCTGACGGGAGACAGCCAGTACTACGTGACACGACGGGCCGCTGCGCACGCAGCGGCCCTTGTGTTTTGTGGCGCCGAAATATTGTTATGATGATGTGCTAATTCCGTCAGGGCGCCAGGGCGCCGCAGCGTTTTTCCAGGTTAATGACCCAAGAATCTTCTCCCTCGGCGTCGGGCGGTTTTGGTCCTGCACTGGGCGCATTTCTTCTGATCGCGTTCCTTCTCAGCCTGCCGTTTTCGATTTCCTCACGATCGCCTGATATCGAAGGTGTTCCTGGCAATTTCGTCGACGTCACTGACAAACTTGGAATTCACTTCCAGGATCACGCTTCACCGACCACCAAGAAATATCTCCTCGAGACAATGGGTTCGGGCGTTGCGCTCTTTGATTACGATAACGACGGCCGGCTCGATATATTCTTTGCCAACGGAGCGCGCATCGCCGATCCCACCGCCCCGGGGACGATTCCCCGGAAAACAGGGCCTGAGTTTTCAAACCGCCTCTTTCATCAAAAGCCCGATGGCACTTTCGAAGACGTTACCGAAAAAGCAGGCCTTGCTGGAAACGGCTATTCTACCGGCGTTGCCGTGGGTGACTACGACAACGACGGTTATGAAGATCTTTTCGTCGCGGGTTACGGCCATAGCACTCTGTACCACAACAATGGCGACGGCACGTTTACCGATGTCACCGCCAGCGCGGGCGTTGGCGGTTCCGGTTGGGCTACCAGTGCCGCTTGGGTGGACTACGACAACGACGGCCGTCTCGACCTTGTCGTCACGCGTTATATGGAGTGGACGTTTGACGACATTTATTGCGGCGAGCGCCAGGCGGGTTTTCGCTCCTACTGCCACCCCGATTTGTTTAAGCCTGTCACGACGCTTCTCTACCACAACGACGGCGGCGGCAAGTTCACCGAGGTCTCTCACAAAGCAGGGCTCGACAAGCCGGGCAAGGGCCTCGGCGTGGCAATTGCGGACTACGACCGCGACGGCTGGATCGACATCTTTATAGCGAACGATTCGATTCCCGAATACCTTTTCCACAACAAAGGAGATGGAACCTTTGAAGAAGTGGGATTAGTCTCGGGCGCCGCTCTGGACAGCAGTGGCGCCACATTCGCGGGTATGGGAGTCGACTTCGCGGATTACAATAATGATGGTTGGCCCGACATTGTAGTCACCAATCTGGCAAACCAACGGTACGCACTGTATCGGAACGCGCGCGACGGCACGTTCGACTATGCTACGAACTCGAGCGGCCTGGGTGCCATCACGCTGCTTCACTCCGGATGGGGAGCCAGGTTTCTTGACTATGACAACGACGGTTGGAAGGATCTCTTCATCGTCCAATCTCACGTAATGGATACCATCGAGATCAACGAGCCGCATCTCCATTATCGTGAGTCGCCTCTCCTCCTCTGGAACTCGAGGGGACGGCGGTTCGTTGACGTTTCCTCCAGGTCCGGGGACGTGTTCGCGCAAAAATGGGTGGCGCGCGGCTTGGCAACCGGCGACATCAACAACGATGGCAGAGAGGACGTCGTGGTCAACTCCAACAACGGTCCCGCGTGGGTGCTGCTGAACGAAACCGACACGCGAAACCACTGGCTGACCCTCAAGCTTGTCGGTGTGAAGAGCAACCGCGACGCGATTGGCGCAGTCGTCCACATCACTACAAACGCCGGCGACCAATATGCAACCGTCACGACGAGCAGCAGCTATCAGTCTTCAAGCGATAAGCGCGTTCATTTCGGGCTCGGATCTGAGACCAACGTGAAACAAATCGAAATCTTGTGGCCGAGCGGAATTCATCAAATCTTGCGCGACGTGGGTGCCGATCAGATCCTGTCTGTGAACGAGGCGAGTTCGTCCCCGAACTAGTGGAGCTTTGATTTATGTCGAGGTCTATTGCTGCCGGGTTGCGAGCAGCTGCTCTCGTTGCCGCAGCGAGCCTTGCGCTCGGCGCTCAAACAGGACGTTCTCCGTTTGATGAGGCCATGAAGCTCTTCAATCAGAAAAACTGGACGGAGGCAGCGGCGGCGTTCGGGAGTGTGGAGAGTGCTCAGCCGGGCCAGACCGAAGCGCTGCTGCTCCAGGGGAAATGCCTCACCAATCTGGGCCGATTCGCGGAAGCTGACGCCATACTGGAAAGGTATCTTGCCGGTCATCCTCAATCGGAGGATGCAGCGTATCTTCTGGCGTACAACCGCTTCCGCGAGGACAAACCGAAGGAATCGCTCGAGTTGTTCACGGCCGCAGCCCGATTGAAATCGCCATCCTCGGACGATCTAAAGATCGTGGCTCTCGACTACGTTCTGCTCAACGACTACGCCGACGCGGCGCGGTACTTGGAAGACGCGCTCCGAATGGTTCCCGCAAATACGGAAGTGCTTTATCATCTCGGCCGAGTCCGGTATCAACAGAACCGTTTCGACGCCGCCGTGGCTACATTTGAGTCCGTCCTGCGCCAAGACCCTGCCAACATTCGCGCGCAGAACAATCTGGGGTTGAGCCTGGAGGCCAAGAACCAGATCGATGCCGCGATCACCGCGTATCGCAAGGCCATCACTCTAGACCAAGCGTCTTCCAGTCGCACCGAACAACCCTATCTCAATCTTGGTGCCTTGCTTACGAAGTTGAATCGCTCATCGGAGGCCGTCGCGCCACTTCGACAAGCTGTCCTCATCGCGCCAGGTTCCGGCAAAGCCCACTATGAACTCGGCGCCGCCTACGTAAGCCTGGAACAACCCGAAGATGCCCGCAGCGAGCTGGAAACTGGAGTCAAACTAGAGCCGCGCTCGATCGAGAGCCATTACCTTCTGGCTCGCGTCTATCAACGCTTGGGGAAATCGGATTTGGCAGCGAAGGAATTCAAAATCACGGAGCAATTGGTCCACGCACGGGACGCAAGCTCGGGAGCGACGAGTCAATCCCCGTTGCCGAATGTGCGTTGAGTCGAGGACTTACGCGTGAGAACGGTCTCGCGACAATCTGGTCCGTCATGATGCTTCTTCCTATATTCGTTCTCGCAGCGGCTACGGCGGCGCATGGACAGACTCCGCATTCAACGGTTCCACCGGCGGACTCGGTCGCGCTCATGAAGGACGCGGCGGCTTCGCTCGCGGCCGGGAATCTCGATCGAGCCGACTCCGACCTAGCTTCGGCGCTCCGGCAGAGCCCGAACGATTCACATGCGCTGAATTTATTGGGCATGGTGCGGGCCGCGCAGCAGCGGAACGCCGAAGCCGAGCAGCTCTTCAAGCGAGTGATCCTCTTGCAGCCGGATTCCGCGAATGGACACGTGAATCTGGGCCTGCTTTATCTCCAAATGTCGAAATTGGATGAAGCCGTTCCGCAACTCCAGGAAGCGCTCCGTATTGACCCGAGCCGAACCGACGCGCGAGGCGCGCTGCTGAACGCGCTGCGCGCCCAGGCGCACGAATCGGTTCGCGAAGGAAAGCTCGAAAAGGCGCTTTCGCTTTTACTCACCGCGCGTAAGGCCAGTCCGAAAAATCCCGACGTGCTTTATGACTTTGCTTACGTCGCCTTGCGTATGTCTCTCTATTCGGACGCTGAAACCGCCTTTCGGCAAGTGCTTTCGGCCCAACCCGAGGATGCGCGCGCTCTATACGGGTTGGGCCGCGCCCAGATTGGTCTTGGACGATACCAAGACGCCTCGGATACCTTCTCGCGCTATGTGAAACTGAACCCGGCAGACGCTTCGGGACACTACGCCCTGGGGTTGACGCTGGCCTCACTTGAGAAATTCCCGCAAGCGCGGACGGAGTTCGAACGTTCGGTTGAAATTCAGCCAAAACAGACCGAGTCCTATCTCGAAATCGGCCGAATTGACTTGGTGGAAGACGACTTCGAGGCCGCCCGGAACGACTTCAATCGCGTCCTGCAAATTGATCCTCGTCATGCCGAAGCACTGGCTGGGATGGGCCGCGTGGAATTCGGAGAGAAGCGTTACGATAAGGCCGCGAGCGACTTCGAAAGTTCGATCGCCGTCGATTCAACTGACCGCGAGCCGCATTACTACCTTGGCTTGAGTTACGCCCGCTTGGGACGGAAGGAAGACTCCGAGAAGGAGTTGCAGATCGCTGGTGACCGCGAGCGGGAGGACGTCGAACGTCATCGCGTAGTGATGAAACTGCTCGATCCTACGGGAGGCGCGGAAGCGCCGGCAAAGGACCCTTGAAGGAGCCTTTTTCTTTAACAGAGAGGCACAAACACAGCAAACGTTTTCCAGCCGCACTCTAAACACTTGGTTGACACGGTAAAGCGCCAGGGCCTATATTCTTGCCACCCTTGGAGGCTTTACAAGCCGGAAACGCAGTCGCGTTCCGCGCTCATCAGACCTCTGGTGCGAGCATTGCGGTAAACGTTTACTCATCCCATGATCGCCAAACGCCACGCCGTGCTCGGGTTCCTGGCTCTCTCCCTCCTTATCCAGGTTTATTGCGGCGGAGGTGGCGGCAGCGGTACCACGCCTCCTCCCGTGACTCCGCCCCCAACCTATCCGGAGTTGCCGTCCGCAGACAACCTTACCGGTAACATTCAGCCGGTCCACGATCCCAGCATCATCATGCAAGGCGCCACTTATTATTCCTTCACCACCGATCCCGGCGGCCTTGCCACCGGCAATCTGGCCATTCGCTGCTCGCAAGACAAGCTGGCTTGGGTGATGTGCGGCACACCGGGTCACAGCGACCATGTGTTCGACCAGATTCCCTCCTGGGTGCAAGCGGCTGTCCCGGGGGTCTCCGGCCTGTGGGCGCCCGACATCTCGTTCTTTAACGGCCTGTATCACGTTTACTACGCCGGCTCCACGTTCGGCTCCAACGTATCCGTTATCGGCCTCGCAACGAACACCACACTGGATCCCACCGATCCAAGCTATCAGTGGGTGGATCAGGGACAGGTTCTCGGTTCGATTTCCACCGACAATTTCAACGCGATCGATCCCAATATTCTCGTCGACTCAAGCGGCAATGTCTGGCTCACTTATGGAAGCTTCTGGAACGGAATTTCCCAGCAGCAGATCGATCCCACCACTGGCAAACTCATCGCGGGCCAGGCGGCAACCAATCTCGCCAGCCGTCCCACTGTTCAATACGACCCGATTGAAGGCGCTTCTCTCCTGCAGCACGGAAGTTACTACTACCTCTTCGTCTCCTTCGATTTTTGCTGCCAGTCGAATCCCGCGGACAGCAACTACAAAATTGCAATAGGTCGCTCGTCGAGTCCCAACGGCCCGTTCACCGATATGAGTGGTACGGCCATGCTGCAAGGCGGCGGCACAATCTTAATGACGGGCAATGGCACAACGTGGAACGCACCCGGCGGACAGACGGCTTACCTTGATCCAGCCAGCGGTAGCGACATCATCGTCTTCCATGCGCTGAACTTGCAGCAGAACGGCCTCGACTACCTCTGGGCTGCTCCTGTGACGTGGAGCAACGACTGGCCGGTCATCCAGCCATCCGCAAGCTTTCCTGCAGCCACGTTCGTTGCCACCACAATCACGCTTTCCAGTTCCGCCGCCGTGATCGGCGTGGGCACCTCCGTCACGCTCACCGCCACGATCAAGGGTTCGGCCAGCCCGCCCACGGGCTCGGTCAGTTTTTCCGATGGAGCCACCGTCCTCGGCAGCGCGAACCTGAACAACGCGGGCTCAGCCATGCTCATCGCCGGTTCGCTTGCCGTGGGAGTGCATTCAATCACAGCAGCGTACGGCGGAGACGCCACGAATGCGCCATCCAGTTCCTCCGCCATCATAGTCACAGTGCAGCAGCAACCGCCCGCCGCCACCTCGGTTGTCCTCACGCCTTCCGCCAACACTCTGCTGCAGGGGCTGCCTCTGGAACTAGTCGCGGTCACGGCTCGCACTTCCGGCACGGGAACTCCCACGGGAAGCGCCACCTTTTTCGACGGCACCACTTCCGTTGGCACCGCGCAGCTCGATGCCAGCGGCCGCGCGATCTTCACCATCACCAATCTTGCTCCGGGGCCTCACAATCTGACCGCTTCGTTTTCAGGAGATTTGGCGGACGCGTCCTCGGTTTCTGCTCCCGTTGCCGTAACCATTCAAAAGCCGGCCTCAGCGGCATACAGCAACCCGCTGTCTCTCAACGATCCGGCCACTGGTCCCGTCATCAGTTGCCCAGACCCAGCGATTCTCAAAGTACAAATCAGTGGCAAGGACACCTGGTATCTCTATTGCACCGGCGATGCGCATAACAGCAAGGATCTCAACGCGCAGGGTCAGTTGAACGCCCATTTGATCAGCATTTACGAATCGACTGATCTGGTGAACTGGACTTACGACAACGACGCGTTCGCTTCGCCACCTACCTGGGTCGCAACTCCATACTTGTGGGCGCCAGCGATCAAGTATTTCAACAACCAGTACTATCTCTACTTCACGACCAATGTCACTAACCTCGCAGGCAGTGGTGCGGCCATCGGCGTCGGTATCGGTCAGAGCCCCAAAGGGCCATTTACTGATAGCGGCACTCCCGTCGTCAGCCCGGAGACCGCCACAAACTGTTGTGCCAACGCCTATCGTTGGCTCTACGATCCGGATGTCGTGCAGGATTCCACAGGGCAGAATTACATTCTCTTTGGCAGCTATGTCGGCGGGATTTCCGTGCGGAAACTTTCGGCCGATGGACTCACATCCGATCCAACGAGCGAGCAACTTATCGCCGCGGACAATCGCTACGAGGGGGGAAACTGGGTTCAGCATGGCGGCTATTACTACCTGCTTGCGTCGGCCACCAACTGTTGCGCCGGGCCACTGACCGGATACGGAGTCTTCGCCGCGCGCGCGACCTCACCTCTGGGGCCATACATAGACGAGCAGGGCAATGCCTTCACGGCCGTCACCACGGGAGGAACTCCCGTCCTCGCGATGAATGGGAATAGGTTCGTCGGACCCGGCGGCAACGTTGTGTTCACCGACGAAACGGGCCAGTCCTATATCCTCTATCACGCCGTTAACCTTAGCTCTCCCTATTTCCCCGGCTTTGTTGGTTCCACCGCTAGACCCGTGTTGCTCGACGCCCTTGATTGGGACTCGAACGGTTGGCCCCTCGCTCGTGGCGGCTTTGGTCCGTCGGATTCCACGGCTCCGCAGCCGGCTCCCGCGTCCCAACCGGGCGCCGCATCAGGTTACACTGCGACGTTCAATAGCAACGATCAGCCGCTCGTGCCGATTGCCGCCTTGTCCGACGAGTTCAACGCCGCAACGCTCAGTTCGCAGTGGTCTTTCATCCATGCCACTCCGGCGTATCAGCTGACCGGCTCAGCCTATCAAGTTCCCACCGTCGGATTCGACACCACCAATGCCATGGCGCAGGTGCCTCTTCTCGCCGAGGCTGCTCCTGCCACCGACTATGTCCTCGAAACGAAGGTCACGCTCAATCTCCCCTCCACTGGTGCGGGCAACGACTTTGCACAGGCGGGCCTGTTGTTGTATGCCGACGACGCTGACTACATTCGCATGGATCTGTTTTCGGATTCCGATACTCGTCAGATCGAATTCATCAAGGCGGAATCTCCTCCTGCAAGCGGGTATCCCACTTGGGGATCAACCGACCTCGGGGCGCCCGCCATCGTTTCCGGGGGCGTCGCTGCGTGGATGAGAATCGTCAAGCGCACGGTGAACGCCGTTGAAACCTACACCGCATATAGCAGCGCGGATGGCGCGAATTGGGTTCGCGGCGGCACGTGGACCCACAGTCTCGGCGCCCAGGCAAAAATCTGCCTGTACGCCGGCAATCGATCGGGCTTCACAGCCAGTTTCGACTACGTCCACGTCTCAACTCTGAAGTAGGCTTCTTTTTGGTTTCCCGCTGCGAGGAATGGCGATAGGATAGCGGCAAAACGTCATGTTGCGGCTTATCTGGGCCTGTGCATTCGCGTCTGCGCTCGCCATTCCGCTTGATGCGCTATCTCTGCGGACGGTGCCGGACGGCTATACCCGGCGCGTCTGGCAAACCGAAGACGGTCTCCCGGAAAACACAGTCCAGGCGTTCGCGCAGACTCCCGATCACTACCTTTGGATTGGCACAAGTGGCGGGTTAGTCCGCTTCGATGGGGAACGCTTCGCAGTCTTTAACCGAGAAAACACTCCGCAAATTCACGAAAACAGCATCTTCTGCCTCACCGTTGCAAGCGACGGGACGTTGTGGGCCGGGACGGAGGGCGGTGGGCTCGTGAGTTATCGCGCCGGCGTGTTCCGCTCGTATTCGGGATCGGAGGGCTTGAGCGACGGTTTCGTCCGCTCGGTTTACGAGGATCGCCAGGGAATTGTGTGGGTCGGGACGGACAACGGATTGTTCCGCCTCGCCGCGGATCGCCTGATTCGCGTTGACGGCAAGGGCAAGATTCCGATTCTTGCGGTGCACAGCATCCGTGAGGATCACACCGGCCATTTGTGGGTGGGTGGATCGAAGCTCGTGATGATCCAGGGCGACGAATTCCGCGAGTTTCCGCTGAGCGGCAAACGAAGCGCGAACCGGGTGAAATCGATCCTCGAAACCAGCGATGGAACACTATGGGTCGGCACAGTTTCAGGACTCCAGCGGCTGCGGCGCGACCTCAAAGGCGACGAGGAGTTCGAACGTATCCCAGAGATTACCAGCACGGTGCGAACGCTGCACGAAGACAATTCGCACACGCTGTGGATCGGAACGATCGGAGGCGGCCTGATTCACTATCTGCACGACCGCTTTTCGAGAGTGGCTACTCCGGAAGATCCTCCTAGCGGCACGGTGCTGTCCGTTTTCGAGGACGACGAACAGAACATCTGGGTGGGTTTGCAGACGGGTCTGCTGCGCCTGAGCCGGACCGCCATGAGCACATTCCCCTTGCCCGGCTCGCAGAACGCCGATTTCGAAACTATCTACCCCGACCGCGATGGTTCCCTTTGGGTGGGAAGCACGAGTCTCTACAGAATCGATCCGCTGCGAGACGGATCTGAATTGATTCCGCCGCCACAGCCGGGCATGCGGGTTCGCAGCGTTTTTCGGGATAGTACCGGTGGTTGGTGGGTGGGGACGGAAGGGTACGGAGTCTTCGTCACAAGAGGCCAGAAGGAGTTTCACTACACCACGCGGAACGGGATGGTGAACGACTTCGTGAGAGCATTCCTCGAAAGCCGGGATGGGAGTGTGTGGATCGCCACGGATGAAGGCATCACTCGGTGGCGCGACGGCGTGCTGACGAACTATCGCGTGAGTGATGGCTTGTGCTACTTCAGCATCCGGACCTTGCTCGAAGACAGCAGGGGAGACATCTGGATTGGCACAGAGCGGGGCGTCAATCACTTGCACAAAAACGCATTCGTGCAGGACGCCGTGACCCAGGCGCTGCAAGCCGATAAAGTCTGGACGATTCACGAAGATCGCGACGGCGGGTTGTGGTTCGGAACGCGCGGCAGCGGCTTGTTTCGCTGGCGTGACGCCAAGCTCACTTCCTATACGAGTGCACAGGGCCTTGCCAGCAATAGCATCTTTCAGATTCTGGAGGACTCTCGCGGGACCTTCTGGATGAATGGCCCCGACGGAATTTCCTCGGTCACGCGCGAAGATCTCGATCGATACGCTGAAGGGCAAAGGCGCCCGCCGGCGGTGACGCTCTACGGGCTTTCCGACGGCGTCGAGGCGACACAAATGTATGGCGGCGTGCAACCGGCAGGTTGCCTGACCGCCAATGGTGAAGTCTGGTTTCCCAGCAATCGGGGGCCGGTTCGAATCATTCCGGATCAAGCGCGGCCCGGAGGTCTGCCTCAAGTCGCGATCGAGCAGGTGCTGGTGGATGGACGTGAAGCTCCCACTTCGGGTCGATTGATCGTTCCGCCCGGTGAAGGAAAATTGCAGATCGATTATGCCGCGATTCGTCTGCGATCTCAGGAGCGAATCCGTTTCCGTTATCGGCTGCTTCCTTTCGATCACCAATGGACGGAGGCGCTCCGGACTCGCGTGGCCAACTACACGAATGTGCCGCCCGGCGAATACCAGTTTCAGGTGCAGGCTTTCGAAATGAACATGCCCGACAACGTGACGCAAGCGTCGCTCGAGATCGAGTGGCGGCCGCACATCTATCGCACTGGATGGTTTCTGGCGCTATGTGCAGCGCTCATCGTCACGCTGGTCTTCTTCGCCTACCGTCTGCGACTCCAGCAGGTGCACAAACGATTCGAAGCTGTCCTCGAAGAGCGCAACCGCATCGCGCGCGAAATGCACGATACGGTGATCCAGGGTTGTGCGAGCGCATCGGCGCTGCTTGAGGCGGTCGTATCGCTCGAGCCGCAAGAGTCGGGCGAACGGCGGGAACTGCTCGACTCGGCGCGCGACCAGGTTCGGGCTACAGTGGACGAGGCGCGAATGGCGGTTTGGAATTTGCGGCGTAAAGAGAGCGCCGCCCCGGAGATTGGTTTTCTTTTGGAGCAGATTGCGAAGCAAATGAGCCACCTCTCGCACGTGCCTGTGTGTTTCGAAACCTCCGGGAGGCCAGCGTCACTGGACGGTGTCGTCGAACACGTTGTGCTAATGGTGGCGCGCGAGGCGGTCTACAATGCGGTGCGGCATGGCCAGCCTAGCAAGGTGGTCATCCGGGCGCATTTCGAGCCAGACGCGATGAGCTTGGAAGTGGACGACGACGGCTGTGGGTTCGATCCCGTCGCGGCGATGGCTGTGGAAGGAAACCATTTCGGTTTGGTTGGAATGCGCGAGAGAATCGAGAGCCTGGGCGGCCAGCTGGAAGTCCGGAGCTCCACGGGGCAGGGGACTCGAGTTGCAATCAAAGTTCCCGTGCGGCCAGTAGCCGCCGAGAGTCAAATCGCAGTTTAGGGAAAAGTGTGAACACGGCTCAGAAAACGTCCGTCCTGGTTGTGGACGATCATCCGATTATGCGTCTCGGCGTGGCCGCGATCATCAACGCGCAGCACGACATGAAGGTTTGCGCGCACGTCGGAACGGGTGAGGAAGCGGTGGAGATGTTCAAGAAGCACCGCCCCGATATCACGTTGATGGATTTGCGATTGCCCCGGATGAGCGGTCTCGAGGCGCTGCGGGTGATTCGGCGAATCGATCCGCACGCCCGCAGCATCGTGCTTACCACGTATGAGGGCGACGAGGACATCCATCAGGCGATTGCGGCGGGCGCGCTTGGTTACATCATTAAAGGCATGTCGCATGAGACCTTGGTCGATGCGCTTCGCAAGGTGCGTTCTGGAATGCGTTTTCTCCCCCCACCGATTGTGCGGAGCCTTGCAGACCGGACGCCAAATTCAGACCTAAGCCCGCGCGAACGCGAAGTCCTGTCGCTGATGGTGCAGGGCAACGCGAACAAAGATATCGCAAGCGCGCTAGGAATCACGGAGGCGACCGTGAAGTGCCACGTGAGCGTTATCCTGCTTCGACTCGGTGTGAGCGACCGCACCCAGGCCGTCGTTGCAGCACTTCATCGCGGCCTGGAACACCTCTAGGACCAACCCCGTCTGTCTCGAGTGGGCGCATCCCCCGTAACTTCCGTCGTAATCCGACCTTAGGAGGATTCCCGCGAGCCTCCATCCGGCTAGATTCTCTTGGGAGTTGGTGTCCCAAACCACCATGAAATCATACTCGGGCCATTCTTATTGGGCAGCGCTTGCCGTCCTTGCGGCGGCAGTGGGGCTTTCCGGTACAACGCGAGATGAGTCTTCGTCTGAGGTCATAATTCGCGCGACCACAGTTGCTCCTCCGCCCAGCGTCATTGCCTTTCCCGCGGGCGGGCGGTCGCTCCGGGGGGTAGTGCTCTCGGTGAATAGCCGCTATCTCTTGCGCGACGGCGTGCCGTGGTTCCCGGTGATGGGCGAGTTCCAATACTCGCGGTATCCCGAAGCCGAATGGGAAGACGAAATCCTGAAAATGAAGGCAGGCGGAGTCCAGATCGTTTCAACCTATATCTTTTGGATCCATCACGAGGAAATCGAGGGTCAATTTGACTGGACGGGGCAGCGGAACCTCCGGCGATTCGTCGAACTGTGTGCCAAGCATGGTTTGTACGTCTGGGTTCGGATAGGACCATGGGATCACGGCGAATGCCGCAACGGAGGCTTTCCAGACTGGCTGATCAAGCAGTGTCCCACCCGCCAGATCGACCCGATGTATCTTGGTTATGTGAAGCGGTTTTATGCGCAAATCGGGTTGCGGCTGAAAGGATTATTTTGGAAGGATGGCGGCCCGATCATCGGAATCCAGCTTGAAAACGAATACAGTGCGCGCGGTCCCGGAAAGGGCGCCGATTATATCCTGGCGTTGCGGCGCCTCGCGCAGGAAGCGGGCCTCGATGCGCCCTTCTACACCATCACGGGATGGGATGATGCCGTGATCCCTTCAAGCGGCGTGCTCCCCGTGTTCGGCGGTTATCCCGACGGGTTCTGGAAACGTACGGCCGCTGCATTACCCCCGAACGCCAATTATTTTTTCACGCTAATCCGCTGCGACGAGAATGTAACGGACGACTTGCGGTCGAGCCGGCCCGACATCGACGCACTCGACGCACATTACCCGTACTTAACAGCCGAAATGGGCGGCGGAATGGAGCTTTCCTATCATCGGCGGCCTTTGGTCGACGCGGACGACATCGCCGCTATGGAAGTGGCGAAGCTTGGTTCCGGCGTCTCTCTCTACGGTTACTACATGTTTCACGGAGGAACACAGCCCGACGGGAAGCTGACGACTTTGCAAGAGTCTCAAATAACCGGATATCTGAACGATGTGCCGGTGAAATCCTATGATTTTCAGGCCCCGTTGGGTGAGTTCGGCCAAACACACGAGTCATTTCGGGTTCTCAAGACCTTGCACTTGTTCCTAGCTGACTTCGGCAGCAGCCTTGCTCCTATGACTCCCTACTTTCCGGACAAAATGCCCGAAGGCAAGAGCGATACGGAAACCCCGCGGGTAGCCGCCCGTCTGAAGGATAATCACGGCTTCCTCTTCATCAACAACTATCAGCGGCTCTATCCTCTGCCGGAACGAAAGCAGTTTCAGGTTCGGCTGAAGCTGGCTTCGGGCGCGATGGAAATACCAAAGGAGCCAGTCGACATCCCCAGCGGCGCCTACACGATTTGGCCCGTGAATCTGAATTTGGGCGCGACCATGGTCCGTTACTCGACGGCGCAGCTTTTATGCGAAATCGACGATCCGAAAACGTTTGTTTTCTTCGCGTGGCCGGGAATAGAGCCCGAATTCGCGATCGAAGAAAAACCCGGCGTCTCGGTTGACGCTCCTGACGCGCGAATAACCCGCGCAAACGGGATTGCCTATGTTAGCGGCGCAAAGCCCGGCACGGGCGCGGCGGTGCACGTGCGTTCGCAAGGAGGCGGGGACATCCAGATCGTCGTGCTGTCGCGCGAGCAGGCGTTAAATGCGTGGAAGGCGAAACTCGGCGGTCGCGATCGCCTGATTCTGTCGCCTGCGGAATTATTCTTCGATGGAGACCGGATCCATTTGCGCTCGAGCGATTCTTCTCTACTGCAGGTTTCGTTCTTCCCTGCTTGGGAGCTCCCGCCGGCTGGCCTTCGGGACGACGGCAGCGACGGCGTCTTCCATCGGTACGCAGTGAATGTAAAGGCGGCTGACGCGAGCGTCACCGCGAGGGTGGAAATGGTGCAAGAGGCTGACGATCCACCTCCTGCGAAGATGGGCAACGACGTCGCGATGGTGCCGGACGAATCCGCGTTCGAAAAGGCCGCGCGATGGAAGATTCGCGTGCCGCATATGGATGCGACCGAGGTCCACGAAGTGTTTCTGAATATTCGATACGACGGCGACATCGCCCGGATTTATGCCGGAGGAAAGCTTTTCACCGACAATTTTTACAACGGCTCCACATGGGAAATCGGACTCAGCCGAATTTCGCCCGAGGAACTCGATCGCGGACTGGAACTCAGGATTTTACCCCTTCGCAGTGATACGCCAATTTACTTGCCACCAGGCGCGCGACCGGCATTTGCCGCCAATGGCGAGGCCGTGAAACTCGATGGCGTCCGATTGATTCCAGAGTACGAAGTGGTGAGGGATCTAAGCAAATGATCGATTGCAATCTTCTGTTGAGACGCGCGGCTGGCGTTTTGCTTCTTTGGCTCTTTTGCTCCGCTGCCGGCGCGCGTGCGTCCGAAAACAAATACGCCGTCGGAGCCGATGTCTCGTTCCTGAAGTCGGTGGAAGATAGTGGAAAAGTCCTTCACGACAATGGCGAGGCAAAGCCCGGCCTCGTGATCCTCAAGGATCATGGATACAACTGGGTGCGGCTGCGCGTTTTCAACGCGCCGAAGGAACTCCCCAATAATCTGGAGTACACAATCGCTCTGGCTCAAGCGGCGAAGAAGCTCGGCTTTCATTTCCTGTTGGATTTTCACTATTCCGACACTTGGGCCGATCCCGGCAAGCAGTTCACCCCGGCAGCATGGCAGGGAATGTCGCACGCGCAACTGGTGAAGGCCGTATTCGAGTACACACGCGACACGATTGCGGCGATGCGAACAGCCGGCGTGCTCCCCGAGATGGTGCAGGTGGGCAACGAAGTGATCAATGGCATGCTTTGGCCGGACGGCAAGTTACCTGGGAATTGGGACAACTTTGCGGAGTTGGTCAACGCTGGGATCGCAGGTGTGCGTGTCGGCAGCGGCGATCAACCCTGCCCGCGAATCATGATTCATATCGACCGCGGCGGCGACAGAGTCCGCACGAAGGAATTCTTCGACAAGCTGAATTCCTATCACGTTCAATACGATGTCATCGGGCAATCGTACTATCCGTGGTGGCACGGAAGCCTGAACGATCTTCGCGACAACATGGTTTTTATGGCCGAAGAATACAAGAAGGACATCATCGTGGTCGAAGCCGCTTACAACTGGAGGCCGGCGGAATACACCAAGAAACCGGGGCCTTTTCCGGAGTCGCCCGAAGGACAGGCGCAGTTTCTCGATGAGGTGAATCGAGTTGTCATGGAAACGCCCAATGGACTCGGCAAAGGCGTGTTCTGGTGGGAACCGATCGCCTCAGGCCCGCTCGGTTCACGGGGATTTTTCGACGATAACGGCAACGCGCTGCCGGTGATCAACGTCTTCGACAAGTTCACGCGGCGCTGAGCTCATTGTGGGACGTCCGAAATTTCGTCGACGGGCTGCGAGCGCTTGTTCATCTGCCGGTATAGCTCTTGCATTTGCTGTTTGGTTTTCTTGATTTCATCAAAAAGCTTCAATTCCCTCGCGGCATCGTCGGGCATCTGCAATTTCCTGTAAAGAGTGCCGAGGCGGTAGTGCGCTTCGCCGTTGAGCGGATCGGCCTCCACCGCCATGCGAAGATACTTCAGCGCGTCCTGCAGCTTTCCCTGAGCCATCAGCAAGCGTCCCAAACCCAACTGCGCGTCCACCTCCCCATGATTGAGTGAGTAGGCGCGGGTGAAATGCTCGAAAGCGGCTTGATCGTCGCCGCGGCGAAGAGCGATGCGCCCGAACTCGCATTCGATTCTGGCGCTGTCGCCTTCCTCTTTGATTGCAGCATTCAGTTCGTTTTCCGCTTCCGATTGCGTTGCCGGGTCCGACGGCGACGATTGAAGAATAGCTTCCGCCAATTCGTAGCGCACGCCCGGCAGACGCGGATCCATTTCCAGGCATTTCCTGTAGTGCTTTACCGCGTCAGGGAGGTCGCCCGCGTTCACCAGATGTTCGGCAATCACTTGCTGCATGCGGGCGGAACCGGGAGCAACGATTGTGAGTTTATTGAGGGTATCGTCGGCGAGTTCGGTGTAAACGAGCTGCGCGAAATATAGGACGTCGACGTTGTCGGGGTTCAAATCGACCAGAGATTGTGCCGTCGTAGCCGCCTGTTCCAAATCGCCTTTCTGAAAATATAATCCAGCCAGCTCCATTCCCGCCTGAGTGTGAAGATTCAGGTCTTTCAGCTTCGGAACGGAGTTCTCAAGAAGCGTCTGAGCGTCGGGTCTGCCGAGCCGCTTTTCGCAAATGCCAAGCATGGCTTCGGATTTGGAAAGCGACGCGTTGACCTCGAGGGCCGCGCGAAAATCCTGCGATGCACCCTTGCAATCGCCGTGGACGAAACTGATAGCGCCGCGATTGGAATGCGCCTCCGCATTTTTCGGGTCGAGCGCGAGGATTGCGTCGAGCTCCTTTGTGGCAGAGTCCGGATCGTTTGCTTTCAGGTCCTCCACCGCTCGCCGGAAGTGATCCTGAATCTCAGCCGCGTGCGAATTCGAGGACTGGGCGGCAATTTTGGCTGGAGACGCGAAGAAGGCGGCAAGGACAAGAACCGTTGCAGCGACAACGAGCCTCGTTTCGTGCGAAAAGCGCATCACCAGTTCTCTTGAGCGAGTTGCAGGCGACCCTGCCATCATGACCTCAACATACCATGTCTTGCGTGCCGTGGAATTCCGCCAGCAATTCCATGCTGGGAGGTTACGCCGGGAGGTGCTGCACGAAAAGGTATTCAACTTAGGCGTGCGGGGAAAAAAGACGGGGTGCGGAAGGAGGTGACCTTCGCACCCCGCTTGGGTGGGGCAGACTTGGGTCTAGAACCTGAAATGAACGCCCAGTTGTATGACGCGTTGCCCGCCTTCCGGACCCGTGATCGTGCCCACTGTGGAATCGGCCAATGAGAACGTGCACGGTGTCGTCCCCGTGCCGCCGGTGCAATCGTACCCAACGTTCGCATCCGGGTTTGCGTAATTCACATGGTTGAACACATTAAACATGTCCGCCCTGAATTCTAGATTCATCCCTTCCCACGGAAGCGAAAACATCTTTGAGACGCTGAAGTCCACGTCGCTGAAACGCGGCCCAATCAGAGCATTGCGTCCCGCATCGCCGAAGTGCTGAGTGCCCGGAGTGCACTCTTCGGCTTCGTCAGTGTAATTGTAGAACTGAGTGCATGGCACGGTGTAGGCCGCTGGGTTGAACCACCCATGGATGGAAGGATTCGAAACGTGGGGGTCGCTGACCAAATCGGGATACAGCACGGATCCATTGCCCAGGGATGAGTCCAGTCCGGTGTCAATACTCTGAGCGAGGCTACCCTGAACCACCGGGGTAAACGGAACGCCCGAGTGCCATTGGAAAACGCTCGAGACGCGCCACCCACCCGCGATCTGGTTGAGCACTCCGTGAAGGTCATACTGCCGGCCGCTGCCGAACGGCAGCTCGTAGACGATCTGACCGGTGAAGACGTGTGTGGCGTTGAAGTCTGACAGTCCGTAGTTGGCGGCGGGGCTGTAAGCGTTCTGGTACTCATCAACGCCCGATCCGTGACCGTTCCCGGTGCCGGTATCGAGCGATTTCGAGTAGGCGTAATTGACCAGGAAGTTCAAGCCATGCGACATACGCTTCTGAAGCCGCAATTGGAGAGCGTTGTAATTCGACCAGCCATCGTAGATTTGACCTTGAATCGCGTTGAAGATAGGGTTGGGATTCCCGCAGTTATAGCCGGTGCACCCTAACAGGTTTGCCGGAGCCTGGTTGATATCCGTCGCAAAGTTCAAATTCGTCCCACGCGTGTAGACGTAGCTCGTGTCGAGCAGGATGCCTCCCGCGAACTCATGTTGAACGCTGAGGAGCCATTGCTGCACGAAATCGGTGGGCATAGTCCGCGGGTAGAAAGTCGCGGTGCTAAAGTTGTCGATTTCCGGCGAAAGAGTTTGAAGTGTGGGGTAAATGACCGTGCCGGGAGCGGGTCCTGTTGCCAATGGGAATGCCGCTGTGCCGTTTACGTAGCCCCCGCCGCCTTGGTTATGAGGATTGAAGCCCAGGCCGAGGGCACCATCGGTGTAGTTTTCGGCGTCCCGCGGCGCGTCGAAAATGCCGTAACTTGCACGAATGGACCACTTCTCTCGCGGCGACCAGGCAATACCAATGCGCGGCCCGAATTCCTTGTAATCGGCGTTCTGGATGGTCTTCAGGCTGCTCGTCGACCCTCCATACGCCAAGTCGCTCTGCCCGCCGAAGAGGATGGCTCCGCGGTAAAGCCCTCCGTCCGCGGAATTCGGCAAGAACGGGTCGTAATTGCCGAACGTGTTGAAGCTCACTCCCCAGCCTGACTGGATCTGCCAGCGCAGGCCCAGGTTTAGGGTCAGGTGCGAATTGATTTTGTAGTCATCGCTGGCGAACAACGCCGAGTTCCACATGTGAGCGCTGGTTGGATCGGACTCGTAGACGTACCAGCCGTAGACGTTGCCCGACAGGAAGTCGGCGTATGGGATTCCCGTGATGCTTCCATTGAATTCGAAGTTCCCCGACGTGATATCGCCCCAGTTTGTATAGTTTTGGTAGTCTCGATCGTATTCGCCACCAACCTTGATCGTGTGCCTGCCACGAACGAGGGTGAGAACATCGGAGAAGTTGTACAGTCCCTCTTCGAGAGCGGCGTCGATATTGCCGTTCTCACCGCATCCAGCGCCCAAAGCGTAGCAACCAGCACCGCCTCCGCCATCGATCGTTATCTTGGGAAACACATTGGCGGGCGAGTTGGTTCCGTATGCCGGCTGCAGGCCCAAAGTGGTTGGATCGCCTTTGCCGAGGGAGAACGGCTTATAAATATCCACCTCACGCATTGCGCCGACGCGAAACTCGTTCACCACTGTCGAGCTAAACGTATAAACGTCCGAGAGCTGGCCGGTGAGATTGTAGTTATTTGCCTGAGATATCGCGGAAGCATCGTTGGGGTATAGAGGGTCCGGAGGAACATAAGTCACAAAGTTGGGGTAGTAGTTGAAACTAAACGACAGTTTGTTCTTGGTGGAAACATTGTAATCCACCTTGCCGGCATACCATGTGGACGTATTCGGGCTGGAGCTATTGAACACGTAATTGTTGATTGGATTGCAAGTCTGTGGCGTGCCGGCTGATGGAGCTACCGGACCAGGGCATCCGGAAATCCATCCGGGAGCGCTCGCTGCTGGGAAGTAGGTCTGTAGCTTCAACGCCACGGGATCTTGCGGCAGGGTCAACGAACCGGCCGCGTTGAAGTCCGCTCCCGTGGAACCCGAAAGTCCATAGAAATTCCCGGCCTGCATCGCTGCCGTTGGGTAACTGTAGAGTCCGGAAACCGGCGTACCGGAAGGGTTGCGCTGGTAGGTGAAAAAGAAGAACAGCTTGTCTTTCAGGATCGGCCCACCCACACTGCCGCCATAGTTGTTCCAGTGCTCCACGTCCTTCGTTCCCGTCTGATTGTAGAAGCCCCTGGCATTGAGAACGGTGTTCTGAACGTATTCGAAGGCGCTGCCGTGCCAGTGGTTGGTTCCGCTCTTGGGGATCACATTGATCGCAGTGAGGCCATTGCCATACTCAGCGGGAGCGTTGCCTGAATTGATGCTAATCTCGCCGATGGAGTCGATCGGAATGAAGTTGTTGCTGCTGTTGAAGTCTCTGGGGTCAGTGGCGCCGGATCCGTCGAGCAGAAAATTTATGTTGTATCCTTGCGTACCGTTCACTCCGGACTGCTGGCCCGCTCCCACCATGCCCGCTCCGCCGCCGGAATTCACGCCAGGAATCAGCTGAACCATTTCGGCCCGCCAGTCGGTGCCCACGATCGGCGCGGCTTCGACTGCCTGCGTGTTCAAGTCCACGGACTGCCCGCTGGTTTCCGTCTCCACCAGCGGCGCGGCGGAGTTCACCACCACTTCCTGCGTGGAGACGCCCACTTGGAGCGTCGCGTTAATTTCCAGGGTTTCTACCTGCAGGACAATGCCTTCGCGAACAAAATCGCGAAAGCTTTGTTTCGAGAAAGTGATTGTGTACTGGCCCGGCGCCAGAAACGGGACATCGTACAGCCCGGACTGGTTCGTCGCCGTCGGAGTGACGACGCCGGTCTGCACGTTCTTGATCGAGACCGCCACACCCGGCATCAGGGCGCCCGAGGAATCAGTGACCGAACCCTTCAGCTCGCCCGAATTGGCGTTCTGCGCGTGTGCAACGCGGGGCGCCAAGCCTACGGTCAACATCAGGAACAAGCAAACGCGGCCATATTTGCAAAGTATCGTCTGCATCGAGCCTCCAAGCCTGAACGCGTCGCAGGGCTAGCGGTGGCACGCCATGGCACCGAAAACATACCGATTCACGCAGAAGAATTTGGCACCGCACTCACCCGAATCGACTGCGTGCATCTTAGGCCCGATGAGCGAACGTACAAATCAGACAAAAGTAGGATTGCGCGGAAGATGCACAGAATAGTGAGACAGGCGCGTCCTCTCGTGCCGCGCCCTCCGGAGCGTCTACGGTGTGACGTCGACCAGAATGGCGACATTCTGCGTCGAGTTGGAGCTTCCGCTGCCGGCGGTTGCGGTAGCGTTGCCTGTCACCGTGATTAGTGCGGACCCCACCGGCGTGGGAGTAGGCGGCGGAGGTGGCGGCGGGGGGATCACTGACGACCCGCCCCCGCAGCTCGCGATGGCCAGGATGCAGGCCACTGAAGCTGCCAGCGTGAGCAAGCGAACTCGACGGGCCACTCGCTTTGCTGATAAAGCGATGTAGAGACTCGTGAGCAGGAACAGCGCCAAGACGCAGAGAAGTTTCGGGGCCGGAGTATTCGGCAGACGCCCGGACGGGACTTGTGGAACCGCGCTCGAGCCCTGCGTAGCGATTGTGAGTGTCGTCGTCTGAACCGTGTCCTTTCCGTCGAGCATGATCGTGGAAGGCGAGAATGTGCAGCTCGCGTTCGTAGGCAGCCCAGCGCAAACCAGCGTCGCCGAGCCTGAGTATCCTCCCGAAGGGGAGAATGTGATGACGCTGGAGCCTTTGCTGCCCTGGACGATCGCCACCGTCGGGGGATTGGCCGTTAGCAAGAAGGCGGGCGTGCTGCTCGCGCTGATGTGAACGGGAACGATTTGCCACTGCTGAGTTTGACTTGAACCGCTCTGCGTTTGCTGGACTGCGAGACCATTCGCACTCAGGTCCAGGACAAACCCGCTGAGGTGGTTGACGATATTGAAGTATCCGTTTCCGGCCGAGACCACGTCCCACTCCTGCTCCTCAGACGTGCCTGCGGACGCTTGCACAACGGGACTGCCCGCACTCGTCGAGCCTCCGGAATCGTCCAGAACATTTGGAGTCCCGCTCTGCGACGCGTTCGCGCTGGCGATTCGAAAATATCCGTCGCCGTTGCTCGAGATCAGCCACTGCTGGTAGAGGCTCGTGTTGCCTGTGTCGGCCGCAGTATCCAGGGATGCGCCAGAGCTCGACGAGCCCTGTGCTGCTTCGAGGATGTTGCCGTTCGAACGATTCACGAACTTGTACGCCAGCGATGGATCGAACTTGCCGCCCAGCCCGTCGGCTCCCGGCAATATCGCCGAATAATTCGCAGCGTTCACGTTTGTGGTTCCAGAAGTGTCCGCATTGTCGAATAGTGTCAACCCGTTCCATGTGTAAATTGCGTTCGGCTGATTGTCGCCGTTCAGGAAGCCGCCGCTCGGATTTGGAATATTTACGCCGGCCGGATCCCAATATTCCATGCCCATCGCCAAATTTGACGGCACGCTGCGCAAGACCGAATTCACATCGATCAGGAACTGCCGCTGCTCCGCCTCTGTGGGCGGCGCATACCAGGGATCGTCCGACTGAAAGCCGGGCTCGTAGTGCTCGCCAGCTTCAATCAGGAAAATCGGCTTGCCGATCGCGCTCGCAGCGCTATTCAGCACCGCCTGCTCAACCGGTTGATTGCTCGGATTCGACGCGGCTGCCTGCCCTGCGGTCAGCGGCCCGTGATAGAGCGGGTAGTAGCTCTGGCAGATTGCGTCATACGGAATGGAATTGGAATTCGCTTCCGTGAAAAAGCTCGTCAGGTCCCACGCAGGCGTGATGTGAACGCACAGAAGCGGGGCGGGTAGCGCCGGGCCAATCGAAGTATCGGCCGCCGCGGCGCGAACGGCACTCATCGCGGATATCTGGAGTTGAGCGAAATTCGGAAAACTCGTCCCCGGGTCATAGCCGTTCAAAAAGCCGGTATCCACCTCGTTGCCGATCGCGACGAGATCGGGCATCACGCCCGCACTGCGATAGCTCTCGATTTCCTGAAATACGTAGTTGTACAAGTCCGTTTGCAGTTGGCTCAGGGAGTCGTTCGCCCAAGCGGCGGGCATCGTGGACGATCCGCCACCGTCGAATAGCAGCGTTAGCTCGACGCTCATCCCCAGATTCTTCGCGCGCTTCGCCAGATCCAAATCCTGCGAGTCCGTCTCCGCGTAGCACAGGTTCTGGATGCACGGGCCGCTCGAAGCCTGCGCGGCGTACGGTGGCATCGACGTGGGACGCAGCCGCACGGTGTTGATGCCGTGATACTTCAGCATCTGCAACACGTCCTGCGCCGTGCCGGCATCCTTCCACCACGTCAGCCCCTGCGACACGCGCGCCGCCTCCTGTTTTTCCAGCAGCGCGTTATCGATTCCGCGCAGAAACGCGGGGCGCAACAGCCACTGCTGAGACTGAGTCGCGGTCCCGCCGAGAGTCGTTTGATCCAGCCAGGCGCCCGCTCCCGCAGCGGGCTGTGAAGATACGTCCAGCACGAGCCCCGTGCTCTGATTCAGAATTGTGTAAAAACCATTGCTTGTCGGATTCAGCGACCATTGTTGCGTGGCGCCGGCCGCGCACGGATTCTGAACCGTCCACGTCGTCCCCCCCGAGGCAGAGGCGTCGAGGCACAAACTGTTGAGCAGATTGCTGATTTTCCATGAGCCGTTGGCAAGTTTGGTGGTCGCCCACCTCTGCGAGAGTGAGCTGAAGGTGCGCTGCTGCTGCAGGATGTGGTCGCCGCTCGCGGTCGAGCCAGCGTTCAAGTCCATCTGCAAGCCGGTGGATTGGTTCACCAGGTAGTAGGTCTCGCCATTCAGGGGACTGACATCGAGCGGCGGAGGAGGCTGCTGCGCACCCAGCGATGCAGCGTAGAAGAAAATCGCGAGAGAGATCACTCGGCGAGAGTAAATCGGACGCTTAGGCTTGACTAGGTGTTTTCGTCTGCCGGAAGTTTGCAACTCGGCAATCTCTCGCATCGCTTCACCCGCTCGGTAGCAATGGATACACAGAAATCCACCCTCAATGCTACGCGCAAATATGAGGTTGTGGCACCCGTCCAAAGTCGGATAGCGCAAAGCTGAGGGGGGACATAACTTCCTCGCCTAAATCGCAGGTGCTGCGAGTTTTCGGTGCTCCTTCATTGTCGCGATTGCTGCGGTTGCTTCTTGCTCGCGTGGATGATATGCATCTCTACTACCTAGTCTTTCCTTGTACACTACGCGCGGTCGAGATCGAGAAGTCGAGACTCTCCAGCCTGCAAACCATGAGCGAAATTCTGGAAGTTGGAGATAGCGACAATGGAAGACAAATTGACCTCCGCTCCGATCAGACGTTGCGCATAACTCTCCCTGAAGTCCGAACGGCGGGCTTCCGCTGGAATCTCCGTGCTCCAAGCGAACGCGTCTTTTCGAAGGTAGGAGACGATATTGAACCACCGGCGGCAGGCGCCGGAGGAACCGGGCAGCATCACTGGGAATTCCGGCCTAAGCAGACCGGAACTGCCACAATTCTCATCGAATACAGTCGACCTTGGGAACGCGCGACCGCACCTGCCCGCACGTTTTCTCTTTCCGTCCGGGTCATCTGAAGTCAGCGACGACGACGATCCTCAACCCTGCTTCTCGCCGTTAATGGCTCAGGGCCGCGCGGCTTTTGCCGCTAATGTCCTTTCTGCCGCCAGTTGCGCAGCGGTCTTGGCTACCAAGCGGACGGTCCAGAAATCATCGGCCAGATTGCCGTCGGTCAAGTACGCGTACGGAATCGTGAAGTACCCAGCCATTCCCCATCCGGCACCCCAGGAGTTCCGCGAGATGAATCGCTGCGAGGCGTCGTCATACCCAACGGCCACTACCGCGTGGCCGCCCAGCACCTTCTCACCAGCCGCGGGAATCGGTGCCACTCCAGTCTGGGCTACCTGGTCACTTTCAAAGCTCTCGTACACCGTGAATCCGTAAACAAATGGATAGCCCGAGGCAAGACATCCTTTCATTTGGTTCAGTACTTGTGGGACTTTCAGGTACTGCAGAGCCCTGCCGAGCGGGGCGTCTTTGTACGCGGGTTGGGGTGGCTTATCTGCGAACTTCGAGATGTCATAAGGCCAGTCGGTTTCCGGAGGAGCGCCGACGCTACCCACGCTCTTCATCCCATCACGAATCTGAGCGCCGCTATCTGTGTTCACCGTGTGTTCGATCACGCGTTCGTTGTAGTAGATGAACAGTCGGGACGGCGTGAAATTCTGTAGCGCCTGCTTGATCTGTTCAAACTGAAGAGCCCCAGCAATCGCGTTAGCTGTGCAGCTTCCCAACTGGCCCTGGTCATACACTTCCGTAGGGCACTGCGGACGTAGGTCAACGCTCGCAGGCAGTGAAGCTTGATTTTCAAGGGGCGCGGCAAACATGAGGTCACGCTGATCCGGCAAATCCCGAACCCATCCATAGGAATGTTTTGGCATCGTAATATCTCCTTAAGCTCGCTTTTGCTTTCCTGCTGATTCCCAAAAGGGGAAAGTCTCACAGAATGCAGATCCTCTTCAGGTACGCCAACAGACGCGCCCAGAACCAAGTCGCCGCAGAATCGCGGGGCCATGAGAGACGAGATAGACTCGGGGATAACCGCTGGAGGTCACTGAGCGCTCCGTCGTTCGAGGAGTTACGCGTATATATAGCCAACTGGTAATTTATGTCAAGTAATTAATTCAAGCATAAATTGCTTGGAATTATAAGCAAGCCTTCGATTCCCTAAGCCCGGTGAAACGTCAGCCCCAAGTGTGTATCAATGCATAACTCCA